>Ga0118677_10001515_pt1 | contig 42258 bp, 34 predicted proteins | sample AliMusrvi5mmetaG_FD_86154 | JGI IMG/M metagenome (GOLD analysis project Ga0118677, IMG submission 86154)
TTCTGATCTGTGCTTTCATGGTGTTTGTTTTTTAAGGTTTGTTGTTTTTGTTTGTTTGATGAAGCAAAGATATAGTGAACACATACCCCGGTTCAAGCGGTAATTTGTATGTGTAGGTTTTAGAGCCGGTTTTGTGTTCAGCGAATACGTAAATGGAATCCGCATCTGAGATTATAACCTTGAAATTGAACTTGCAAAGGATGTTTTCAGCTGATTATCCGGGAAGTTCAGGTTCTGGCACCTTCAATTCAGCATAATAAGACCATCAGAAACCGAAACCGGGGTCCGGAGTTCTACACGAGGGTTCATACCATGGATGATTTTTATAATATTTTTATAATACGGTGCTTAAACTTATAAAATCCATACGGATGAGGCTGCACCTTTGCAGCGGATTGTCAAACTGATTAATAAAAATCAAATGAACGCACTGGATATATCTCAGGTGTTAATGTACCTCCTTCTGCTGATCTTACTGACTCCTGTCCTGGGGGGCTACATGCACAAGGTGTTCAGCGGGGAACGGCATTTTATGTTACCGGTATTTGGATGGCTTGAAAAGCTCACATTTCGTGTCACGGGCACAAAGCCAGAGCAGGGAATGGGGTGGAAATCCTACACCTGGTCATTGCTTCTCTTCAACCTCGGAGGTTTTGTTGTATTGTTTTTGCTCCAGCTCACGCAGAACCTGTTGCCTTTGAACCCTGCCCGCCTCCCGGCTGTAAGCTGGCATCTGGCACTCAATACGGCAGTGAGTTTTATTACCAACACCAACTGGCAGAGTTATGCAGGGGAAACCACTCTTTCATACCTGGTACAGATGACCGGTCTCACGGTCCAGAATTTTCTGAGCGCTGCCACCGGAATTGCAGTTATGCTTGCCCTGGTAAGAGGAATTGTGGGAAGATCATCTTTACTGGGCAATTTCTGGGCCGATATCACACGCATCATTCTTTATGTGCTTCTGCCTTTATCTGTCATCTTTGCGGTTGTACTTAATGCTGAAGGCGTTATACAGAATTTCAGCGGACCGGTCACGGTTTCTACCCTTGAAGGGGGGAAGCAGGTCATCACTATGGGACCGGTGGCATCGCAGGAAGCAATCAAGCAGCTGGGGACTAATGGAGGTGGGTACTTCAATGCAAACAGCGCCCATCCGTTTGAAAATCCCACTCCCCTTACAAATTTCCTTGAGATGCTTGCTATTTTGCTGATCCCTGCGGCACTGACATATACGTATGGGAGAATGACAGGTTCCCTAAAGCAGGGATATACCCTTTTCACCTGCATGATGGTGCTGTTTGTGGCGGGACTGCTGGTTTCGCTTTATGCTGAATATCATATGGTTTCACCTGCCGGCAAAGGGCTGGTCATGGAAGGTAAGGAGCTGCGATTCGGAACGACGGGTACCGTACTCTGGACTGTTGCGACTACCGTTGCATCAAATGGTTCTGTTAACGGGATGATCGACAGCATGTCGCCTCTTACCGGAATTACAGCAATGTTCAATATCATGCTTGGAGAAGTGATTTTTGGAGGTGTTGGATCGGGGATGTACGGAATGTTGCTGTTTGTATTCCTTACAGTATTCATTGCCGGACTTATGGTAGGGAGAACCCCTGAATACCTGGGGAAAAAGATTGAGGCTTTCGAAGTCAGGATGGCCCTGGCAGGTATTCTTATCCCAGGGTTCATGATCCTGTTATTTGCAGCCATTGCTTCGGTGAGCAAGCCGGGGCTGGCGGGTTTGAACAACGCCGGTCCCCATGGACTGAGTGAGATATTATATGCTTTCAGTTCTGCCGCCGGCAACAACGGGAGTGCGTTTGCAGGCCTTAATGCCAATACTGTATTCTATAATCTTGCCCTGGGATTTACAATGCTTTTTGGCCGTTTTGGGGTGATCATCCCGGTGATGGCAATTGCAGGAAGCATGGCAGTTAAAAAGGTCACACCTCTCTCAGTCGGGACTTTCAGGACCGATAACCTTTTATTTATTATCCTGCTTACCGGTGTGATTTTAATTGTAGGCGGACTTACATTCTTCCCGGCCCTTTCGCTGGGCCCGCTGGCCGAACATATCCTAATGCATAGCGCGGTAACATTTTAAGGAAACCCTATGAAAACCAAGAAAACAACATCTGTATTTACCCGTGGACTGATACTTACTGCAGTAAAAGACAGTTTCAGTAAACTCAATCCGCTGACACTGGTGAAAAATCCTGTCATCTTTATCGTAGCCCTTGGCGCATTATTGACTTCCGGAATTGTCATAGCGGGGACCAGGGGAGGGCATTTTTCCTCATTTGACCTGCAGATCAGTTTATGGCTCTGGTTTACCGTGCTCTTTGCCAATTTTTCTGAAGCCATTGCCGAAGGCAGGGGCAAGGCACAGGCTGAAAGCCTTCGCAGGAGCCGCACCCAGGTCAAAGCCAGGAAAATTTCAGGAGATCATGAAGAGACAGTTACATCTGCCATGCTTAAAAAGGGGGACTTCGTTATCTGCGAAGCAGGCGACCAGATTCCTTCGGATGGTGAGGTGACCGAGGGCATTGCCAGTATAGATGAATCGGCAATAACAGGAGAATCTGCTCCTGTTATCAGGGAAAGCGGGGGAGACCGTTCGGCTGTGACAGGAGGTACCAAAGTGATCTCCGACCGCATCATCATACGGATTACATCAGAACCTGGGAATACCTTCCTTGACCGCATGATCTCACTGGTTGAAGGCGCAAAGAGGCAGAAAACACCTAATGAGATCGCATTGTCAAACCTGCTCTTAGGGCTCACCATTATCTTTTTGCTGGCAGTAGCCACCCTGCCCGCATTTTTCCTTTACAGCCTTAAAGCTTCAGGGCTGCCTCCTTCACAAAACCTGAGTTTGCCTGTACTGGTTTCCCTCCTGGTTTGCCTGATACCCACGACTATTGGCGGTTTGCTAAGTGCAATCGGGATCAGCGGGATGGACAGGTTGTTGCAGAAGAATGTCATTTCAACAAGTGGAAAAGCAATAGAAGCTGCCGGGGATGTTGATGTGCTGCTGCTTGACAAGACCGGGACCATCACCCTCGGGAACAGGATGGCGACCGATTTCATTCCCGACGAAGGAATAAGTGCCGGGGAACTGGCTGATACAGCCCAGCTGGCTTCGCTTTCGGATGAGACCCCCGAAGGTAGGTCAATCGTGGTCCTCGCAAAGGAAAAATTCAACTTAAGGGCAAGGGAGGTTCAAAATTTAAGGGCCTCTTTTATCCCGTTTTCAGCCCAGACCAGGATCAGCGGGGTGGACCTTTTTTCAGCCGGGGGCGAGCAACAGCGGATCAGGAAAGGGTCATCTGAGGCTATCAAAACGTTTGTGCAGAACAATAACGGGTTTTATCCTAAGAATATAGAGGAAACCGTGGCTGAAATTGCCCGTTCGGGTGCCACTCCCCTCGTAGTTGCAAAAGATGACAAGGTGCTTGGAGTGATCCACCTTAAGGATATTGTTAAAGGAGGGATCAAACAGAGGTTTGCCGAACTCCGAAAAATGGGTATACGCACTGTGATGATCACCGGTGACAATCACCTTACGGCCGCGGCTATTGCGGCGGAAGCCGGGGTTGATGATTTTATGGCGGAAGCCAGGCCTGAAGACAAGCTCGCTAGGATCAGGGAAGAACAGAAGAAAGGGCACCTGGTCGGAATGATAGGCGACGGCACCAATGATGCACCTGCCCTGGCGCAGGCCGATGTGGGAATTGCAATGAATTCAGGAACCCAGGCGGCCAGGGAGGCAGGCAATATGGTTGACCTGGACAGTAATCCCACCAAACTGATTGAAGTTGTGGAGACAGGCAAGCAACTTCTGATGACCAGGGGTGCACTCACTACGTTCAGCATTGCCAACGATGTGGCTAAATATTTTGCCATTATACCCGCAATAGCAATCAGCCTGTATGCAGGTTCGAATGGGAAGGGACCTTTATCGGTTCTTAATATCATGAACCTTGGTTCGCCGCAAAGCGCCATTCTGAGCGCTGTGATCTTCAATGCCATCATCATTATCCTGTTGATCCCACTTGCACTGAAAGGGGTCCGTTACAGACCTGTCTCTGCAATGGAAGCCCTTACCAGGAACCTGCTGATCTTCGGGCTGGGTGGGATCATTGCGCCATTTATCGGCATCAAGCTTATCGACTTGCTTATCAACCTTTAATGGAGGAACATTATGAAAACTTTATGGATATCATTAAAATTCCTGTTTTTCTTCACCTTGTTAACAGGAATACTGTATCCCCTGCTCATTACGGGGATCGGCCTGGCTTTTTTTCCAAAGCAGTCCGGCGGCAGCCTTCTAAGTAAAAATGGAAAGTATGCAGGGAGCGTCCTCATCGGCCAGGAATTTCACGACCAGCGGTATTTCTTTTCAAGACCGTCGGCAGTTTCATATAACCCGTTGCCTTCTGGAGCTTCCAATTATTCTGTCACCAGCAGGGACCTGGCGAAACTTGTACATGAACGGCAATTAGAATTTACAGTTGGTAACGGCCTTGACAGCTTATATTCAGTCCCTCCTGATATGCTTTTTGCTTCAGGCAGCGGGCTGGATCCTCAGATATCCCCTTCATCAGCCATGCTGCAGCTTGAAAGGGTGGCAAGGGTAAGACAGTTCAGTAAAGAACAGAGGCAAAAGATGATTGTACTGATTGGCAGCCTGACTGAATCCCGACAATTTATTTGTCTTGGAGAACCCCGGATCAATGTTTTATTATTAAATTTAGAAACGGATAAAATACCATGACAAGGTTTGAAAATACCAGGCCTGATCCTGATGAACTACTGGCAACGCTGATCGGCGAGGAGGATAAACTCCACAGGGGCAGGCTAAGGATCTTTTTCGGCATGTGTGCTGGTGTAGGCAAGACCTTTACCATGCTTCAGACTGCTTTTGCTGAGAAACAAAAGGGCAGCGATGTAATCATAGGGTATGTTGAAACTCACAACCGCAAAGAAACCGAAGCCCTGACCGGGGGGATGGAACGGATTGAGAGGAAGAAGGTTGAATATAAGTCAACTCAACTCGAGGAAATGGATCTCGATGCTGTGCTGTCACGGAAACCCCATCTTGTCCTTGTTGATGAACTGGCCCACAGCAATGCCCCGGGTAGCCGGCACACTAAGCGCTACCAGGACGTCCAGGAGATTCTTGCCCACGGAATCGATGTGTACACCACCCTTAATGTCCAGCACCTGGAGAGCCGGTCAGAAACCGTGGCCCAGATAACAGGCATTGTTGTGAGAGAGACTGTTCCTGATGAAGTATTTGAGAATGCTGATGAAGTCGAACTCGTCGACATCACAACAGAGGAACTGCTGCAGAGGCTTGCCGATGGAAAAGTGTATGCTCCCGAGAGGACGAGGTCCGCAGTCGAAAATTTCTTTAAAGTCGGGAATGTTACCGCTTTGAGGGAGATGGCGTTAAGGCTTGTCGCCGACAGAGTTGACAAACAGCTTCACGATTACATGCAGAGTAACCGGATACGGGGTCCATGGAAATCGGGGCTGCACCTGCTGGTTGCCATAAGCTTTTATCCACAATCGGCCAGGCTGCTTCGCTGGGCAAAAAACCTGGCGTATTCGATGGGCGCAAATATTGAGGCCTTGTATGTAGAAACGCCTCACACTCTTATAAAAAAAGAGACTGAACAGCTCGACAGGAATATCAACCTGGCAAAGCAGCTTGGGATAAGAGTAAGGATCATCACACATCATGATATTGTAAAAGCCATCGTTGATTTTGCACAAAAAGAGAATGTGACCCATATCGTCGTTGGCAAGCCCAGGGTGAGGGATGTTTTTTCAATGTTCAGGCTTGGGAATTTCGTGAACAGGCTGATCAGGTACAGCGGAAATATAGATGTATATGTCCTTGGTTCCGATCTGCATGCAAAAGACCATTTCAGGGATAAGGTTTCTGTTCCGTCTTTTACCGCAAGCAGCCGGCAATACCTGGCCACGATCTTAATGGTGGTCCTTACTTCCACCGGATCTTATCTTATCAAGGATTACCTGGGTTACCAGGTTGTTTCTTTTATACTGCTTTTCCTGGTCTCCATTCTTGCATTGTTCTTCAGCACCGGGCCTGTTCTCATTGCTGCCTGTCTTTCGGCTCTCATCTGGGACTATTTCTTTATTCCTCCCGAGTTCACTTTGCATATTGAAAAAACCGAGGATGTCCTCATGTTGTTCATGTTCTTTTTCATTGCTCTGATGAACGGTATTTTAACTACGAGGATAAGGGGGCAGGAAAAGAAGATACGTACCCGCGAGGAACGTACCCATGCTTTATACCAGCTGTCAAGGGATCTCACTCAGGCAGGTAGTATTGAGGAAGTTGCCGAGACCGCATATCGTTATATAAGCAAATCCTTCCATTGTGAAAGCGCTATCCTTTTAAAGGATGCAAACGGAAAACTTGAGATCAAACCACGGTGCGAGAGCGGGATCAGGTTCACTGAAAATGACATCAGCGTGGCATCCTGGGTTTTCAAAAATTCAGCCCGGGCCGGAAAATACACTGAAACCCTGCCTTCCGGAAACCTGACATTTTATCCGCTTTCGGGCAGCCGTGATAATAACGGGATTATCGCACTTGAGCTTCAAAAGGTATTTACCGAAGGGGAGCAGCAGTTCTGGGAGACAGTCATTTCACAGATCTCCGGGAGGTTTGAAAGGGAATTGCTGCGTAATGCCGCAAAAAACACTTATTTGCTGAGTGAATCGGAGAAGATGTATAAAACTCTTTTTAATTCGATATCCCATGAACTCAGGATCCCGGTTGCCACGGTGATGGGCGCGTCTGATACCTTGCTCGGGCAGGAATTACCTGATCAATCCAGGAGGCAGTTGTACACCGAGATCAGTGATGCATCCATACGGCTGAACCGCCTGATTGAAAACCTCCTGAATATGTCCCGGCTTGAAACAGGGCGTATCAGTCCGCATCCCGACTGGTGTGATGTGCATGACCTTTCGAACCAGGTGATCCATTCACTGAAGAAGGAACTTGAGTCCTTCAAACTATCGGTGATAATCCCTGCCGACATGCCCCTTGTAAAGCTTGATTTCGGTTTGATGGAACAGATCCTTCATAACCTGGTGCTTAATGCGGCCCAGAATTCACTTCCAGGCAGCAGGATCAGGGTGAAATTTTTTTATGACAATGGTGGAGTGAATATGCAAGTCATGGACAGGGGCTCAGGATTCGGAAGCGAAGACCTCACATCGGTCTTTAATAAATTTTACAGGGGAAGGAATTCCAGGGCAGGAGGAACAGGATTAGGCCTTTCTATTGTCAAAGGTTTCACTGAAGCCCAGGGTGGAATTGTTAAGGCAGAGAACAGGAAAAACGGAGGGGCAATCATTTCGGTAATCATCCCATCGGCCGGGCTGGCCATAGAAGAAGAGAATAAACAGGAGGAAGAATGATAAACCAGGGAACAATACTGGTCATTGATGATGAGTTGCAGATCAGGCGCCTGCTCGAAATCACCTTGTCGGCGAACGGGTACCATGTGGTGGAAGCATCCACAGGTAAAGAAGGTATTAGCCTGGCAGCCTCTGTTAACCCTGATCTTGTAATTCTCGACCTCGGGCTTCCCGATGCCGACGGCCTGGAAATATTGCAACGATTTAGAGAATGGATGGATAAACCGGTGATCATCCTTTCGGTCAGGAATTCCGAAGACGACATAGTAAGAGCGCTTGATCAAGGGGCTAACGATTATCTAACAAAGCCATTCAGAACCGGAGAGTTACTGGCAAGGATAAGAGTGGCCATGCGTCATACGGGGGAAGAAAAGGAGGACCCCGTACTTCAGTTCGGAGAGATTGTCGTTGACCTCGTCAATCATACTGTCAGAAAATGCGGGGTCCTGGTGAAACTTACTACAATCGAGTATAACCTGTTTGTCCTGATGGCAAAAAATGAAGGCAGAGTGCTTACCCATCAGTATATCCTCAAGCAAATCTGGGGTATGGCATATACTGAACAAACCCAGTACCTCAGGGTTTTTATGGCCCAGCTCAGGAAAAAACTTGAGGACGATGCTGCTCACCCAGTACTTTTCAATACCGAGTCGGGGATTGGTTACAGGTTCGGGTCTTAATAAACCCCGCAGTGCAAGCTGTTTGATTTATACCAGCCTTAACCTTGTGCAGGTTATTCTTTGACCAGTTTACCACTGACAGATGTCTTATCGTTGGTCAGCCTGAAATAATAAATCCCTGAAGGTTTTCCGTTGAAGTCGATCTGCACTTTCTGTTCAGAAACCTGGCGGCTTAGAATTTCTTTACCCTCGGTATTGACTATCGAAAGGGTTGCAGTTCCTGAGAATTCGGGGAATTCAATAGTAAACTGACCTTTTACAGGGTTCGGACAGATCTTGTAACTTCCGCTTCCTGCCAGTACATTGTTAATGCCGACTGCACCCCCGTTGATGGTTTTCAAGATCAGGCCCGAATCACCGACAATATAACCGAGTCCAATTGCCGGAAAATGAACGCCCTGTAATGCAAGTGCGGTTCCGGAACTCTGAACTGTCCAGCCGGTGCCTGAATCTTCGGTTTTCAGTATCAATGATTCGGCGCCGGTATTTTTAGCACCAATTACAGTCCCTGTAGTGAGATTATTGAAAAACACCTGGTAAATGTTCTGTATTGTACCCGTATTCAAGGATGCCCAGGTATATCCACCGTCGGTTGATTTTATAACTGTTCCGCGATAGCCTGCTGCATAAGCTGTTACACCATCCGGAAAACAGATAGATGCAAGGTGAAACTGGGTTCCCGATGTCTGCATGGCCCAGGTCGTCCCACCATTGGATGTCGCCAGCACCGTTCCTGACCATCCAACCGCAACACCTGTTGTGGGTGTGGTGAAGGCCAAAGAAAGCAGGGAGTTAGTGGTATTGGTCGTTTGCATGTTCCATGTAGTACCACCGTCTGTCGTTTTTGCAATCAGGCCGCCTGAACCTGCAATATATCCAATATTGATATTCACAAAATACACGCAGTTCAGGTTATAAAACATGTTGAATAAATACTGGGATGACCAGGTTTGGCCCCCATTGGTTGTTTTAAGATATAAACCGCTTCCGCCTACTGCATAACCAGTATCGGCATTCACGAACCTGACACTTTGAAGGTAATTGCCTGCGACATCATAATAGGCAGTCCAGGAAGTTCCGCCATTCGTTGTTTTCAGAATAACCGCCGAGTCACCAACGGCATAACCCTTATCCAGGTCGGTAAAATAAACTGAGTGAAGGCTCTGTTTTACTCCTGAGGACTGCGGAATCCATTGACCCATCGCGGTTCCTGTTACAAGCAATACTAACATTAAGGAACAAATTGATTTCATAGTATGATAGATTTAAGGTTCGTTTTAAATTTCAAGGGTGCTAATTTAGCGAGTTTTCCTGAATTCATCAAGCAGGTTGGGACAACCCTCTCCTTTATCCGCGGTAAATAAAATGAAAATTTAATTCAGCTTGCTGTTCTGTGTTCGCGGGATTTATGGATTTACATGGGATCCTCTGTTTTTTTTATTCTTCAATTGTTAAATAAAAACCCGGGCTTTCATTATCATCATGGTTCCATTTGGCTTCCGTTCCCCAGCGTGTGTAGCTGCAACCCTGGTTCTTTTTAATCGTGAACAGAACAACGGCTGAATAATTTTTACTTCCGTTCATTTTCACCATCTTATTTTTATTGAGGCCTCTGACTTTGACCCATTCAAGTGTAAGGGCGATCTCGCCGCTGTAAACCAGGTTGTATTTGCCGAGATCAATATCTTCCCAACCCGATTCTTTTGTCAGGCAGATGATGATGTTTTTATTCAGCAATTCATGATCAGGCATGTTATCTTTCAAATCCCGGATATGGATGCGGAACAGGCTGGTATCGAAGGATTGCTTTGATAAATGAATATGTATGCTTTTTATTATTACCGGAAGCTTTCCCAGGTCAATTTTTGTACCGATCTCATGTCCTTTACCAAAGTCAGTACCACCCCATCCGGCCAAACCGCCATGAAAAGAATAGCTTGTTGTCCCCAATTTCCTGAACCTGCCCGATGGTTTAATCACAACCTCCTTCAATTGTAAAGGTTCCCCGGTAAGTCTTATTATATTCTCTTTACCTGTCAGTTCACTGATATGAAATGTCTGGGGCTTAAATCCTATCATTGAAAACCTTACGGAAGCATCCGGGGGTACGCCTTTAATTTCAAAACTGAACTTTCCCTGTTCGTCGGTGATAGTCCCTGCAGTGGTGTTGATCACTCCAATGCTCACGTATTCCAGGGGACTGCCGACCGAGGCATCGCATACTTTTCCCGAAACAACCTGGGCCTGCAAATGAATTGAAAATAGTAATAATGCAATATTGAAAAAACAGGGTTTCATTTATGATTAAAGTCTGAAATTGCCTTACTTCTTAAGTTTCTTCTTAAGGGGAGTGAGTTTAAATGTCACGCCAATATGGGTGCTGAGGTTATTCCATACATAATTTGTCATCCAGGTGCCTGAATTAGGAGTTTCCCCGTTTAGCTTATAGCTGTTCTGGGAGATCAGGTAATCAAGTATGTAATACAATCCGAATCTTCCATCCGAGTCAAAATATACATTATAACCCAGGCCGATCACGTTGTTGATGTACATGTCGGTCTCTGTGTAGGGTTTTGACACGTCCCCGGTCAGAACTTTGTTGTAAGTCGATTTATATCTCAAATATTCAAATGAGTAATGTATGAACATATTCTCCCTGAAGTACGGGTTGAATACATAAAATTTGTAACCGGCTATAAATCCCGGGCTGGGATTTATATTGTCGTCACTGAAGAATATGGCATTGGTAGCCACAGGATAGGCTAAGCCCAGCGAAAATTCATGCCTTCCAACCTGGATATACGGGGAAGCATAAATCACACTCTTCAGGTCAGTCATGTAATGCTGGTTGGCAGGGAAGTTTGAAAACCCACCCACGCTGATACCGAAATCCTGTTTTATCGGATCCTGCTGGGCCTGCAGCTTAACCGAAAAGGCCAATAGACAAAGCCCTACCATAAATATTGCAACGAACGTTCTCATATGTTTGAATTAAATGGTTCTTTCTTTACTTTTACTGATCCCAGGTAAAACCCCAGGCATATAAAAAGGTTTAATGCAATTACCAAAGATAATCCAATGTTCATCAAGAAATTATAATAAATTGCATAAGGGATGTGTCGGGATACTGTTTTACCCTGATCATTCCTGATATACTCTTTGATTCCCTCTTTATATGGCTCACCCAGGCATGATGACCTGCGCAATAAAGTATCCTTGAAATTAAAGAACATAAAAGGGAAGCCGTCTTTCTGAACGTGTTGCTCAAGCGGTTTGTAAAAAATAAACCCTGTAAACACATCTTTATATTTTAATTCGGATGAAGAATTCCACAGGAAATCATCGAAATTGTCATTGCCGAACGGAGAATTTTCAAAATCGAAGCCGGCATCAGGGTTCCCTGCTATTTCAAAGGCTTTATCCCATTTTCCATGCTGTCCCGGGCCGAAAAACGTACTGAAAAGTCCAAGCGGGGCCCGGTTTATGATCACATTGCAGACCTTGCCGGGAAGGGAATCCATCAGGATTGCCGTGGTACAATAAGAATTGAAGAAGTGCCCGGTTTTATTCCCATTACTGTCATGGATCCGACCGTAGCCGTGCCAGAAATTCATGATAACAAGTCCCTTATTCCTGGTTCCTTTCTTTGCATCTTTGTCTTTGTAGATTGATGTGATGCGGTCGGCCATACACTTGTCCCTTTTCTCTTTCCGAGGCAGGTTCTGGTACTTTAAGACGGTCATGTTAGCCCAGTCCACAGGGATATCCGTGCCATACCAGTTGACCTTCAGGCTGTCGGGGGAAGTCGTATTGATCTTATTCACGAACTTCAGGAAATCAAACAGGTTGGTATTGCCCCATACAGGCCACAGCCCGTCGGTGCTGACTTCGAGCCGGGCTGTCGCCTTATTCAGAGTGTCTTCGTTCGGAAACCTGGTATTAAGATAATGGGTAAGACTGTCCTGGTAGCTTTGAGAGATCAGTTCAGTGTAGAGATTGCCGATCTTGCTGGTAAAACGGGGATCCCCGACAATTTTCGAGATCAGTTCATAATGTGTGGCTTCAGGATGCAGCCTTTCATCAAGAACGACCAGGTCGTATTTTTTAAACAGTTCAAAGACATATTCAACAGGGTCTGAGGAATGAGTTTTTATAAACGCTGCATACTCTTTTGTTTCTTTATTTACGGGGTATTCAGGGATGTTTCTCGTCCAGAAATGCCTGCGTTCTTTGCTGCAGTAGCCGATCTTAAGTCCGATGGTAATTATGAAAATGCCGGCAATGGCAAGGAATGAGGCAAACCGGACCTGGTGTCTGCGTTCACGGATTTTTACAGTCTTTGTGGAAGACAGCATTTCCCACCATGGCCTTTTGGAAATAAAAAACAGGACCAGCATGAAAATAGCAATGATGAAAACAGCTGCAAATGTGCCCCACACCTGTGATTTTGTGTAAAAGTGAATACGGTGGATGATGGAGCAGGGGATAAGGAGCAGTAACAGGAATTTGCTGACAACTTCCCGTTTAACTATCTGCCGGGGCGCAGCCCTTTTATTATCCATGGAAATTACCTGCAGGCCGGTGATTGCTTTTGCCAGTGTCCTGCCGTTCAAAAACAAATAGCAAACACAGTAATAACTTATCCAGCTTAAAGCAAAAAAAATGAATGGATCGAAGAATATCCACTGCATCATCAGCAGATGCGCCAGGAATCCCAGGCAGTAAATAAATAACAGGTCAGTTAAGGCAGAGAAAAACCTGCGCCAGAACATGGTCCTGGTGTTGTTTTGACTTTCCATTTATCATGAGTTTGAAAGACTGTAAGGATAAACAGCGACAAAAGCCTGAGAAGTATGCAATTGCTTTCATCTTGCGAATGAGGATGGGTTACAAACCAAACGCAGATATAATACAGATTATTTTAATATCTCCCTGTAAATTTCCAGTCCCTTGAGCGGGACCGGGTCAAGGGTATTGCCCCGGGGTTTAATATCAATAAATCCTCTATTCCTAAAACTTTCGTCCGAAAGGGAAAAACCTGGGAACTTGTTTTTGATACTCTGCATACCCCGGGTATTTACCTGCGCTTATCTCCTCGCTGAAGCTTGAGCTTCCCTGGAAAAGTACTACCAGGAGCAGGCAGCCGGCAATGCTCCAGTTGAACCATGCCCCGCTTGCAGCAAAACTGAAGAGGTAAAAACAAACCCAGATGGATTGTTCTGCAAAGTAATTGGGGTGGCGGCTAAGGGCCCAAAGGCCTTTATCAAGGAATCCTTTTTTGAAATCGCCATTAAGTTCTTCCCCAGCTTTTATTTTCGCATGTTTTTTACTTTGAAAATTCCACTGCTGTATGTCGGCCGCGGTCTCAAATGCAATAAAGAAGAACATCAGTAAGGCAGCAAGATAATCGAAAATCCCCATTGGCACAGTATTATTCTGAAGGGCGACAATTGCCGGCAATGTAAAAAGAAGGATGAGCACAAGCTGGTAACCAGAGATGAAGAACAGGTTGAACAGTGTCCACTTCCAGCGGGGGTTAAACTCGGGTTTCCTGCGTAAAACCAGCCATCGGTAGTCTTCCTCCCCGGCCCAGAAACGCCAGCTGTAGGCTCCTTTCATCGCGAAATTTACAGTCAGCCTCAAACCCCAGAGAGTTGCCAGTAAGCTCATCACTACAAGCCTTATTGAAAAATCACCGTAAGAAGCAACCACCCAGGTATAAATTATAGGCAGGAGGCTCCATAATTTGTCAACCTGGCTGTTATTCCCGGTCAGTTCACCCACAATAAATGAGTAGGCTATTACGATAGCAACTATCATCAGCAGCGTGTGCATAGCCTTCCACTCCAGGGGGCCTAATGCGGTACCGAAGAAGTAGCTGAACAAGGGAACAGCCAGGAGGGTTACCCCCAAAAGGATTGCGGTGGTTATGATTTTCATATGTCGAATAGTGAATTTGTTCTAAAAGCGCGCAAGATAGAAAAAATCCATTATTCATTTTTGAAAATAAGTTTCCCGTCGCGGGCGTCGAGCAATATGACTGCAGCCTTGTCGACTTTGCCGGAGAGTATCATCTTTGACAGTTCATTCAGCACCTCGCGCTGTATCACACGTTTGATGGGCCTGGCGCCATACTGGGGGTCGAAGCCGAGAGTGGCGATTAAATCCACAGCCTTTGGACTGACCTTAAGCTTGATTTCATTCTTCTCAAGCATGCCTCTTACCTGGCTCAGCTGCAGTTCTACAACCTTGCTGATCTGGCTCCGGGTCAGGGGCTCGAACATGATGATCTCGTCGACGCGGTTGAGGAATTCGGGCCTTATGGTTTTTTTCAGCAGTTCGAATACCTGGTCGCGGGTGCGGTTGAGCAGCTCGTCGCGGTTTTTATCATTGACTTTTTCAAGGTTCTCCTGTATGATGTGTGAACCTATATTGGAAGTCATGATGATGATGGTGTTCTTGAAATCGACGGTTCTTCCTTTATTGTCTGTAAGGCGGCCATCGTCAAGCACCTGAAGCAGGATGTTGAAAACATCGGGATGGGCTTTCTCGATCTCGTCGAGAAGCACCACGCTGTATGGCTTGCGGCGCACGGCCTCGGTAAGCTGGCCGCTTTCCTCATATCCCACATATCCCGGGGGTGCTCCTACAAGCTTTGAAACCGTATGCCTTTCCTGGTATTCGCTCATATCTATCCTCACCATGCTATTCTCGTTATTGAACAGCATCTCGGCCAGGGCCTTGGCAAGTTCGGTCTTGCCAACTCCCGTGGTTCCAAGGAAAATGAAAGAACCAATGGGGCGCTTGGTATCCTGTAATCCTGCACGGCTTCGCCGGATGGCATCGCTCACTGCGGCTATAGCCTGTTCCTGACCCACGACGCGCATATGGAGCTCAGTCTCGAGGTTCAATAGTTTCTGCCGTTCGCTTTGAAGCATGCGGCTCACGGGAATTCCCGTCCACCTTGAAACGATATCGGCAATCTCCTCGGCGCCTATCTCTTCGTTCACCAATGGGGAGTCTTTCTGGATATCCTGCAATTGAGCTTTGAACTCTTCTATATTTTTCTCGGCCTGGGGTATTTTTCCGTAACGGATCTCTGCAACCAGTCCCAGGTTCCCGCTGCGGTTGGCCTGTTCAGCTTCCAGTTTGAGGTTCTCTATCTCCTTCTTGCTGGTTTGTATATGTTCGGCAAGCTCTTTCTCGTCCTGCCATTTTGAACGTAGCTGGTTGCGCTCGTCGCTGAGGTTTGCCAGTTCTTCGTTCAAAGTCTTAAGCCTTGCAGCATTATTTTCACGTTTGATGGCTTCACGCTCGATTTCCAGCTGCCTTATTTTTCGTTCAATAATCTCAAGTTCTTCGGGCAGTGAATTGATCTCAAGCCTTAGCTTGGAGGCGGCTTCGTCAATAAGGTCTATTGCCTTGTCGGGGAGGAAACGTTCGCTGATATACCTTTGTGAAAGTTCAACTGCCGCAATAATGGCCTCGTCTTTGATCCTTACCTTATGGTGGGATTCATACTTCTCTTTTAGCCCCCTGAGAATGGAAATGGCATCGAGAGTCGAGGGTTCGTTCACCATAACGGTCTGGAACCTTCGCTCCAGCGCCTTGTCTTTCTCGAAGTATTTCTGGTATTCCTTGAGAGTGGTGGCACCAATAGCCCTGAGTTCGCCTCTGGCCAGTGCGGGCTTCAGTATGTTGGCAGCATCCATGGCCCCTTCGGTGGCCCCGGCTCCGACAAGCGTATGTATCTCATCAATAAAGAGGATGATCTCCCCGTTGGCATTGATGACTTCCTTGACTACTGACTTCAGCCTCTCTTCGAACTCACCCCGGTATTTTGCCCCTGCCATCAGGGATCCCATGTCAAGAGAAAAGATCTGCTTGCTTTTCAGGTTCTCAGGCACGTCACCGTCAATGATCCGGTGAGCCAGCCCTTCGGCTATGGCAGTCTTTCCCACACCAGGTTCCCCAATAAGAATGGGGTTGTTCTTGGTTCTTCTTGATAATATCTGCAGTATACGGCGGATCTCTTCGTCCCGCCCGATGACAGGGTCCAGTTTGCCGTCCCTGGCCAGTTCATTGAGATTGCGGGCGTAACGGTTCAGTGCGTTGTAGTTCTCTTCTGCATTCTGGCTCTTGACATTACTGCCCTGGCGTAACTGTTTGACTGCGGATTTCAGGTCTTTTTCAGTTACCCCCGCATCCTTTAAAAGACGCGAAGCAGAATCATTCACAGATAATATCCCAAGCAGCATATGTTCAATGCTGATGAAGTCGTCTTTCATCTCCTGGGCAATGGCCGTTGCCTTCTGCATGGCCTTGTTTGAATCATTAGACAGATATAATTCTCCTCCCGATACCTTGGGATGTGATTCAACCATCTTATCCAGGGCCTGGGTAAGAACAGCCAGGTTTACGTTCAGTTTTTTGAACAGGTAAGGCACAACATTCTCATCCACCGAAAATATTCCTTTCAGCAGGTGGTCAGTCTCGATTGCAGGGCTCTGGTAAGCCTGGGCAATCTCCTGCGCCTTTTGCACAGCTTCCTGTGCTTTTAATGTGAAATTGTTAAAGTTCATTGTTTGTTTCTCCTTTTCTAAGTAGCGAGGTAGCGAAGTAGCGAAGTAGCGAAAATGTTAAAAAGATCATTTCACTATTTATTTCGCTATTTCGCTATTTCGCCATTTCGCTACTTATACTCAAATCCCCTGCCACATCGATAAACCTGCTTATTTGTCAGAAATGTTAATAAAAGTTCTGCCAGTTTCTCAGGATTTGTTAATTTTGTAACAGTCAATTTCACGGGCCTTGCATCATAAGAAGACATTGGTCATAGGGGCCAGCACCAACCCCGAACGGTACTCGTATCTTGCAGTGAAAAAGCTGCTTAAGTACGAGTTCCCTGTCCTGGCGGTAGGGCTCAGGGAAGGGGAGATCGATGGGGTGAAGATAGAACCACCCGGCACTGACTTCGACGGGGTTCATACGGTTACGATGTACGTAGGTGCAAAAAACCAGGCTTCATATTACGATTACATCATCCGCCTTCATCCAAAACGTGTTATCTTCAATCCCGGCACCCAGAATGTTGAATTTGAAAAGAAACTCCGTGATTCCGGAATTCATGTGACGCACGCCTGCACCCTTATCATGCTTTCGAATCACCTGTTTTAATGTACGATGTACGATGTACGATGTACGATGTACGAAGTACGAAGGATGAGCTGCAGGCCTTCCTAGATATCGGGACAGCGTAATATTTGCCTGAAAATTTCGTTTAAATTCTTAACTTAGCTGCCGATATTCGTTGTTGATGAAACGTACCCTGCTGTTGCTGTTTTTATTTGTTTCGCTCTCGTCCATCGCGCAGATGCATGTGACTGTTACGCCTACAGGAACGCATATATTCTGTAACAGGGACAGCGTAGGCTATTTCGCGGAAATTACGGGCACTGATACTTCCCAGGTTGCATACCGCTGGCAGAAGAACGGCATCGATATCCCTGGCGCTGATTCGGCTTTCCTGCTGTTTCCCCATGCCAGGCTTTCCGATACGGGCGAATACCGTTGCATAGCCAGCAAACTTGCAATGATTGACACTTCGAATATTGTGGTCCTGAGAATGCACCCGGCCATGAAATTTGACACTCTCTACCGTTTTAATGCTCTAGGTTGTGCGCAGCAGTGCAAGGGGCAGTTTAAAGCCATGGTCTCGGGAGGGACGCCCAATAAAACTTATCCTCCTTATTATTATAGCTGGCATGGCGGCCATTCCCAGGATACGATTTGTTTTGGTCTTTGCCCGGGAAAACACAAGCTCACTGTCACTGATTCGCTGGGGTGCAGCATCGACAGCATGTATTTCGTCGATGTGTTGAAATCGCCCAGGGTGAGGTATACCATCCTGCCGTCCGATACTATTTATCTTACAAACCCAACGGCCACCCTGCAATTCAATGATACGGCAACAGCATATATGACCAACTGGAAGTATTATATGTATTATAATGTAGACAGCACCATCACTACTTCAAATGTAAACCCCGTAAGTTATTCATACGACCGTACCGGGTTGATGGCCACTCAGTTGAAATTCAGGGATAAAAACGGCTGCGATACCGTGCTTACCGATACGCTGACTGTCAAGCTGATCAACCTGTTCATTCCCAATGCGATGTCTTCCGACGAACAAAACAGCAAGCTGTCATTCCGCGAAAAAAATGCAGATGGTAAACCAACAAGCACCGACCTTGATCTTAGGGAAGTCTACCTGAGCAATGAGCTTTGGATATTTGACCGCTGGGGCCGAAAAATATATCATACCACTGATTATGTCAACAGCAGCTGGAGCTGTTCAAAGCTTCCCGACGGAACATATTACTTCATTTTCAAGGGGCATGGGCCATTCGGTGATGATTCGCATCACGGCACTATCACAGTAATCAAATAAGTTATCCCAGGAACCCGCAGAGGAATGCCATTGTGCCTACCAGGTAATGGCTGATGCTTACTCCGAGAATGGTGCGGTGCCTCATATAGAGTATCCCCCAGATTACGCCTCCAGCAAGGCTCCAGGCCGCAAAGCTGACCGAAAATGTCATATGGGGAAGCCCGAAGACAAGGGCTGAAAGAATGATGACTGCCGGGGCGGCATACCTTCCGCTGATATTCCTTTCGATGGAAGTGAGGCAAACCCCTCTGGCCAGGAATTCCTGAAGCGTCGCAACCACTAAATACGCAGCAAAGGTCCAGTCAAGGATGCCGAAATTCACCAGGCCTTTCGAACCATCCATCCATCCCTTCTGAACAGCCCAGTATTTGATGCCCAGCATCAGCAGTATCAACACTGCTGTGACTGAAATTGATTCGGAGAGAGATTTTTTCCAGTTTTTAAGTGTTATTCCGAATTCACTGATTTTCAGGCGGGTAAAGAAAATGAAAAATACGCCGGTAAAAAGGAACAACAGGTCGATTCCCCTGAATACGATAAATTTCACGAACCCCTTATCTGGGTTTACAACCCTCAGGATCTCTATAATAAAAGTGAACATGCTGATGATGGTCAGCAGTAGAAAAAATACTACCGAAGCCTCTTTTCTTTGTTTCTCAAGCAGGGTGAGGGCATCGTTCTTTTCCCTGAGCTCGGAAATCTTCCGCCCCAGGTCGAATTCCCTGGCTTCCAGTTTGGTGGCCATCAGAACGAAGTTCTCGGCAAATTCGCCGACTTCTCCCTTGTTTTCTCTAATGTAAGGGTATAATTCCTCAAGCCCCGAATAGTCACCCCTGCATATCTCAGTGGTTTTCGCATTGAGACGCTCTAAAAGCTCCTTGCTCGCGGCATTCCTTTCCTCATTCATGCCTGTTCCATTTTAAAATCATTCATCTGCATCCATTGCCACTACCCGTATTTTAAAAATTGTACATCGTACATCCTCTTACGGTTTCCCCGCCATCTCGAACACCAGGCTTCCTCCCTCCATCAGTTCGTGATGATGTATCACCAGCCCGGTGAGAAGCTGGTTATTAAGTTTTATGGACCTCACGTAAACATTTCTCCTGCTAAGACCGGTTGCAGTAATCGTAAGTGTTTTTCCGTTAGGAAGGCTTATTACAGCTTTGTTGACGCAGGGGCTGCCGGTATTGTATACGTCGGTACCGGGGCATACAGGGTAGAAGCCCAGCGCGCTGAAAATATACCATGCGCTCATCTGCCCGCAGTCGTCGTTGCCGCAAAGTCCGTCGGGCGCATTACGGTACATGGTGCCGATGATCCTGTGGATCATCTCCTGGGTTTTCCACGGCTGGGAGGTCCAGTTATACAGGTAGGGGATATGATGGCTGGGTTCGTTCCCGTGAACGTAATTGCCGATCAGCCCTTCACGCGTCACATCTTCGGTTTCAGCAAAATACTTATCGTCGAGATGCATGGTGAACAATGAATCGAGCCGACGTGTAAACGCTTTTTCCCCTCCCATCAGTGCAATAAGACCCGGCACATCCTGGGGAACATGAAACGAATAATTCCATGAATTTCCTTCAATGAATCCCTGGTTGCTCGTGCTCAGCGGATCAAAAGGGATTTTGAATGTACCATCGATCTTTTTTGGCCGCATAAACCCGGTATGGTAATCGAATACATTCTTATAATTTGCTGATCGTTTTAAATACTTCGCAGTTTCGGAACCTGCAAACATCTGCAGAAGAGGTCCGGAAGCCGAATCATCAGAAACAGCTTCGGCCAGCCTGGCGATCGCATAATCGTCGTAAGCATATTCGAGGGTCACTGAAGCCGAACTTGCATCCTGGTCATAAGGCACGTAGTTAAACTTCATATAATCGGTAATTCCTTCATAATATTTGTTTGTGGATGTGGTAAGACAAGCACGCAAAGCCTTTTCCGGATCAAAGGATCTTATGCCTTTCACCCATGCATCGGCTATCACCGAAACGCTGTGGTAGCCACTCATGCACCAGTCTTCGTTCCCGTGAAAGGCCCAAACCGGCAGCATTTTCTCGGCGCTCTGGTCGAAATGCGCCAGCATGGAATTTACCATATCGCCGCTGCGTTTGGGATACAGCCAGGTATAGAGAGGATGCAGGGCGCGATAAGTGTCCCATAACGAAAAAATGGTGTAGTTTGTAAAGCTTTTGGCTGTATGGATCTCCTGGTCCAGGCCGCGGTACCTTCCGTCAACATCCTCATAGATCACAGGATTCATAAGCACGTGGTAAAATGCCGTATAGAAATTAATTTTGCGGTCTTCATCTGCGTCTATCCTGATCTTCGAAAGCTCCTGCTCCCAGCTCTCACGGGCTTCTTTTCTTGTTTTGTCAAAGTCCCAGTGGGGAATTTCTGCAACAAGGTTTGCCAGTGCGCCTTCCATGCTTACTGCCGATAGTCCTATCTTTAGTTTCACCTGTTCCCCTTTATTGGTGCTGAACCCGAACCAGGCCCTGATCTTTTTTCCCGCCATTTCCGGGAAGCCACGGTACTGGCTGAATCTGCGCCAAAAGCCACGGTAGCCCGTTTTATCGCCGCTCCTCCATCCGTAATCATTAAAAGGTTTTGAGAATGCCAGGGCGAAATACATATACCGGGTTCTTCCCCAGCCGCTGGTGATACGGTAACCGGTGATGAGAGTGTCGTTCACCACGCGGATATAAGCCCAGAGGACCTTGCCGTCATAGTTATAGATGCCGTGTATCATATCGAGGATGATACGGGCTGAGTCTGCCTGGGGGAAAGTGTAGCGGTGAAACCCGCAGCGGGTGGTGGCGGTGAGTTCGGCCTTAATGGAATCATCATCAAGGCGGACCGCATAGTACCCGGGTTCGGCTTTTTCGGTTTCATGCCTGAAAGCCGAGCGGTAGCCTTTTTCGGGATGGTCTGCAGTTCCTGGATCAAGCATAAGCCTGCCTGTTTCGGGCATAATGAGGAAATCGCCCAGGTCGGAATGCCCTGTGCCGTTGAAATGGGTGTGGCTGAATCCGACTATCGTTCTGTCGTCGTACTGGTAGCCCGCACAGTACCTGTAAACCGGAGGGTTGTATTTCCCGTCTTTGTCGTAGGGAATGGTATCCGTGTCGGGGCTTAGCTGGACAAATCCGAAAGGCACGCAGGCTCCGGGAAAGGTATGACCCATTTCTTTTGTGCCGATAAAAGGGTTGACGTAGCGGGTGAGGGGTTGGGAGAAGGTTGGGAGGGAGAGGATAAGAAAAGCGAAAAGCGAAAAGCGAAAAGGCAGGTAGCGAGGTAGCGAAGTAGTGAAATAGCGAAATTTAAAGAAAGAGTCAGGGGGCTTTTTGTTGAGCAGGGATAATTTATTCATTCTTTGAGAGATTAAACTTATTTGCGGGACTGCAAAGTACTGACAAATTTTTGAATGAAATTCAGGAATCCCTGATGTTTTCTTGTGTTGAATTTTGTTTAAATCTTTGGCGTGCCGGGGCTTGCATTCCGGCCTTGTTTTCGTTATATTTGTATGTTTTATATAAATCGGGACATTATAAAATCAAATCCCCGGGTTTTATGAAAAAAATCTTCCTGTTTACAGCCGGCGTGGTTATGGCAATCTCTGCCTTCTCACAGCAATGCCTGCACGAGGGCATAGGGTTATATACCCAGGAGCAGGTTGACAGGTTTCAGGTAACATACCCGAATTGCAAGGAGATACTGGGGGATGTGGTCATAAGCGGGGATGATATCATGTTTCTTGAGGGGCTAAATGGTATCGAGGCAATTGACGGGAGTTTAGAGATCCTTAAGACGGGCAGGATGTTCAGTATTTACGGGTTTCGCAACCTGAAATCGGTAGGCGGGCACTTTGATTTTTATTATAATGACGCCATGACCAACCTGTTTGGGCTGGATAGCCTTACTACCGTGGGGCAGGATCTCGAGATATACAATAACACAGGTCTGACAAGCCTGAGCGGTCTTCAAAACCTTGCTTCGGTCGGGAAAAATTTATGGATAGGTTCAAACCCTCTTTTACCCGATCTTAACGGTTTCCTTTCACTGGCTTCTATTGGGGGGCTCATACAGATAGATTATAACGATGCTCTCAGGAATATAACTGCCCTCGGCACTCTCAAAACAATACAAGGAGCCATATACATCAATTCCAATCCCAGGCTGATGAAGTTATTCGGGCTCGACAGCATTAACGCCGGTGGCATTATAGGGCTTACTGTTACGAACAATGACTCCCTCGCTGGCTGCGCTGTTTTAAGCATATGCAGGTACCTTGACATTCCTTACCGCAGCATCATGATCCATAACAATGCCAAGGGCTGCAACAGTGAAGTTGAAGTGAAAGCCGGCTGTGACACCCTGTCGGTAGAAAATCCTGCAGGCATTGAAACCGTGTCCTTTCATCCCAACCCTGCAAATGGCAGCATAATTGTTGAAATGCCAGGAACTTCACTCAATACTCGCCTGGTCATTCTGAACCTTAACGGGGAGGAAGTTTTGTCCCGGGTTGTGTCGGCTCCCCAGGACCGCGTGGATATAAGTTCATTGCCGCCCGGGATTTATTTTTTAAAGCTGGTAAGCGAGGGAAACGTCGCCGTAAGCAAGCTTATAAAAAAATCTGAATAATTCTTCTGTGGCCTTCTTCATTTACCTGAACAATAGTCCCAGGTAAAACAGGGGGCTGGCCAGTTTTTTCCTGATCACTTCGTCGGTATTCATTGAAAGCAGCAGCTTGTGCAGGCTCCTGCTTCGGGATGCGCGTTTCACGACGAAGTTGATGAGATAGCCGGAACAGGCAAGGCGGCGGACTATGTCGGCATACCCGAAATCGGTAAGTATCCTGTGCTTTATCCTTTGGTCGTAACGGCTGAGGAAGTCAGAGTCAAACCGGTTTTGTTCAAAGGCTGACTTTACAATATCTGCAGCCACTTCCCCGCTGGCCATGGCATTACCAATTCCCTCACCCAGGAAAGGATCCACAAGGGATGCAGCATCTCCAAGCATGAGGAAATTGTCACCCGAAAGGATCTCAGGCTGCATATGCATTGGCAGTGAATGGGCCCCCAGGGAGCTGACCATCCTGGCATTTTTAAACCTGGGGGATATCTTAGGGTGATTCTTCAAAATGTCGTCAAGCACCTTCGAAAGGTTGATCTTCCGGGCCGTGACTGTCGACTGCATCATGCCAAGTCCGACATTGAACCGGTTCCCCGGCATTGAAAAGATCCAGAAATAGCAGGGCAGTAATTCCTTCAGGAAATAAAGTTCAGCAAAATTTTGTTCTTCCCCCGGGCTGACATTTTCATAATAAGCGCGCAGGCCAAGGCAGATGTGTTTTTTGTTTTCTTTGTAAGCTGTGAGAGACCGGCGCACCACCGAATGAACCCCATCGGCGCCCAGGATCATTTTTGCAGTGTATGTTTCATTTGCCGTCTCAGCAGTGACAGTCCCGTTTTCAATGTCAACTTTCTTTATTGCAGTGTTTTCATGTATGCTGATATTCCTGTACCTGCGGCAATGCCTTATAAGGAAATTATCGAAATCATACCTTTGGCAAAGGTATCCAGGGGCATGCTCAGGGATGTCTGAAATCTCCCTGCCTTTTTCTTCAGACCCGGGTGCGAGGTAAGGCAGATCCACATAACTCATATCAGGTGAATAAAAACGTATGCCCATTGCCGGTAGTTTGTCAACACTCCCGATAAAATCACTGAAGACCCCATCGGGCATGCGTTTCAGTATGCTTGTAACCTTACCCGACAGGGCATCACCGCAGATCTTCTCACGCGGAAACACATCCTTTTCGAGCATCGCGATACTGAGACCTGAACCAGCGAGCTTAAGCGCTGCAGTAAGTCCTGCCGGCCCGGCTCCTGCAATAATGACGTCAAACGTTTTCATAAATGAAGATAAAAAGCGAAAGGCGAAATGAAAAAAATAAGTACCTCGCTACTTCGCTATTTTCTACTTTTGTCAAAACTACGAAATTATGCGTCAGGCAGAACGATATGAAAAGCTGATCACTTATTTCCTGGAGCACAGGCCGGAGGCAGAAACAGAACTCGCTTATACAGATCCATATGAACTTGCTGTTGCAGTAATACTTTCAGCCCAATGTACCGATAAAAGGGTGAACCTGATCACGCCTGCTTTCTTTAAACAGTATCCGACAGCAGCAAGCCTTGCAAGTGCAAAGCATGCGGATGTGTTCGGGCTGATCAAAAGCTGTTCCTACCCTAATAACAAAACAAAGAACATTATCGGCATGGCCCAGGGGCTGATCAGGGATTTCGGAGGTGTTATGCCTTCCGATGTGGATGAGCTGCAGAAGTTGCCCGGCATAGGCCGGAAAAGCGCGAATGTACTGGCTGCCGTAATATTCAACAAACCGGCCATGGCTGTCGATACCCATGTTCACAGGGTGTCGGCAAGAATAGGGCTAACCCTGAATGCAAAAAATCCATACCAGACCGAGATGCAGCTGATTAAGCATATTCCCGAAGATCTCATTCCGATCGCGCACCACTGGCTGATCCTGCACGGAAGGTATGTTTGCGTTGCACGAAAACCGAAATGCTCTGAGTGCGGGCTGACAGGGATATGCAAGTACTACCTAAACGAAGCAGTAAAAGGAGAAAAGCGTTCGCCGAAGGCGTAATGAGCACACAAATGAAATAAGCAATTGGTGCGAATAAAAGCGAAATAGCGAAATTTCGTACATCGTACATCGTACATCGTACAACCTACATTGTCATCAGTCTTTTACGCATCTGACCGGAAAGGCATTCTCCCTGAGTGACGGGTAGAACGAGACACTGTAATTGTAGGTATTCATCCCCCTTGCAACTGCGCGGTAAGGCCCGGTTGTCGTGGCTGTCCAGAACATGGTTACGAAAGGTGAACCCGAAGTGAACGCCCAGCTGTAATTCAGGTAAAAGATTCCTTCTGCCAGGGCATGAAACCCGAAGGTTGGTATGGTGTCTTTAAGAAACCCTCCGGCAATTCCTTCCCCGGGAATTTCAGTTGCGACTGCATTGATCAGGTCCTGCCATTCCGACTGTGAAGGAACATGCCATTCGGGAGGGCAGAGGCCCTGTATCTTCTGGCCCGGGCCGGGAACCTGGTATTGCATCAGTTCTTCCCATTGGTAGAGCCCGCCATAGCTGCTGCAGTTTGGGTCGGCTGGCAGGCAGTATTTTTCGGGAATACAGTTGTCACTCTGAGGCTGGGATGAGAAACTCATCCTGGTGCCATAATTGAGGTTGGTCAGCATCCAGCAATAAGTTCCAAGTTTATAGACTTTGTAAGTCCGGCTATCCCTGGGGTCTGTAATATTTTGAGGACAAGATGCAGGTGAGCTGCCTGAAGTTACTGATAATGGTGCAGCGGAGGATGTGCTGGTGCAGGTATTGTAGCTTGTAAAGGCATAGGTGATCTGATGGTTGCCTGCAGTGAGCCCGGCAGGGTCCAGCAATGCGCCCGGTACTATGATCCCGTCGATATAATATTGTCCGCCCGGAGGCACTCCTCCTTTTAAAGCAAAAGGCCTAGAGGTAGTGGTTGTGACAGGGTCATTGCAGGAGGTGAGGTTAACATATGGTGATGGCAGTACGGTAATCACGGCGATTCCCGTTTGCATTTGGGAACAGGCAGTTGAACTTCCTTCCTGGACTCCAGCCAGGCTCCATGTAAAAACGCCTGGTGTGCTTATAGTCGCCGGGACTGAAACGCTGTTCCCCGTCGTTGTGGTTACTGACTGGTTTGTGCCCCCGTTGATATTGTACGTAAAAGTGTAAGGTGCAGTTGCTGCCCCTCCTGTAAAAGTGATCACTGGCGGGGTTGAATTCTGACATACGTTTGTTGTTCCTGAAATTGCAGCAGTAGGCAGGGGATTTACCGTTACAGTTGCGTTACCTGGCTGTGCCTGTAAGCATCCTGAGACTAAATCCTGAATGCTGACCAGGGTATATGTGAATATCCCACTTGTGTTTGTCGGAACATCCAGGGTTATATTGTTCCCTTGAACTGTACTGATTGTCTGGTCTGGTCCGCCGTTCATTTTATATGTGAACAGCCACGGCCCGGCCGAAGAACCTGCAGTAAAGGTGATCTTTGGAGAAGGAGCTCCAAGGCAAACGCTTGCAGTCCCTGCAATAACTGCCGTTGGCAATGGATTCACTGTAATATTTGCACTTCCTGTCTGAAGTTGAGAACAGGCTGTTGAACTTCCGTCCTGTACGCTAAGAAGGTTATAAATAAAAGTCCCTGCAATTGTGGTGGGCACTGACAGCGTAATGCTGTTCCCCGAGGTAGTGCTAACCACCTGGTTTGCCCCTCCGTTGATGTTATAGGTAAATGTATAGGGAGGTGTTGAAGATCCGCCGGTAAAAGTTACATATGGGGGCGCGGCATTCATACAAACACCGGTACTTCCTGAAATGCTGGCCGTAGGAAGAGGATTTACCACAACTGTTGCGGTTCCTGAAACCTGGCCTCCCCAGGGACAGGGAGGGTTGTTGACGGATACCAATGTATAAGTTCCCGGGATGCTTGTACTGATCTGGTAAGGAAAAGGGCCGCTGTAATTACTGACCGGGGTTTGGTTTATGCCGTTTATGGCATAGATAAAAGTATATTGACCAACAGAACCACTGATGTTGACGTTAACTGTCGCATGGCTGATTGGGTCGTTACAGATGGCCCCCCCTCCGCTGATCACTGCCAACGGACAAATCCCGGGAGGGGCCGTAAGTTGCTGCGTCAGCGTGCAGGCAGAACTGTCGGAAAAAACTGCCGTAACGGAATGAGTTAACCCATCACAGGGAATATTCGTGAGGTTATAAACCTTTGGACTTATAAAAGGAGGATTGAATGTTTGAACAACAGGAGGGACTGCGGTATTGTCTGTGACAGTCAAGGTGCCGGTTGAGGGAGGATTGGTGAAATCAACACTTCCGGAAATTGAAAATTTGTTGGTGGTTGGATTGCAGGCTGAAGCTGTTGCAGTGAGTGCAACCATCGAACAAAAGAATACGGGATTACAGTTGGTCTGTCCATTGCCGCCTGTCTGAGAAAACGTTATTATTCCCGGCTGCCCGCCAAAATTTGTCATAAGCAGGATGTAGATCTGGCCGACCTGGGCGTTGTAAATATGACAGATCTCAGTTGCATAAGGGGAGAAACTGCAGTCGACAATGTTAGCCAAGGTAAGACCGGTAGCACACCCATCGGAAACCGATGAAAAAGGTCCCCAGCAAACAAAATCAACATCATGGGGTGTGTATTGGGGAGGAGGGCCGGTTTGAACAATTGTTATAATAATGTCTCCGGCAACTCCCACCTGCATATAATACCAGGCAGGCCCGGTCTGCAGGCCAAGGCATCCGTAATTCGGATAGCCTCCAACCGGTATGGGTCCCGTGCCTGTTGTACCTGAAGGAAATGTATAGGTTGTACCTGTGCAAAACACATTTGCACTTGAACAGGGGATAGCAGTAAGAGGGCTATGGGGATCGTAATGAGCGATTTTATTGCCTATCAGGGTGTCGCCGCAGTTTAAAGCCAGGTTTATCGCTTCGGGATTTACTGAATTACACAGTGATCCGGTTGCAGAAAAGCAGACGATCAGTAATACCGAAAAAAAAATAACCCTGGGAAACAAAGTATAAAAATATTATTGAACAAATGTACAAAAACCCTTACATCCCGACAGGTATGAAAGGAGAGTGATTTTAGGTAAGGTTGCCTGTAAAAGCTCTTAATCCAGGCAAAATATCCCTGGGTGTGTGGTAACTTTCTGCCAGATGATAGTTAAGCCTGCCTGCAGATCCCGTAAGAGCCGAACGCGCTTCAGCTTTTGTTGAAAACTTAATCTTATTCCGTCGGAAAATCAGGCGGGGTTTTAATAATTTTGAATAAAAATTGAAACAATGGCAGATCTGAAAGCCGGAGACAAGGCTCCTGATTTCCTTGTCACTGATCAGGATGGTAAACCGGTCAGCCTTAAAGATTTCAGGGGTAGCAAGCTGATCCTGTATTTTTATCCGAAAGACGACACCCCGGGTTGTACGGCCGAAGCATGTAATCTTAAAGATAACTACCTGGAATTGAAGAAAAAAGGCTTCGCGGTGTTAGGTGTCAGCGCCGACTCGGAAGCATCACATAAAAAATTTATTGCAAAATACGTATTACCTTTTGCCCTTATCCCGGATAAAGAGAGAACCATTTTAAAGGCATATGGTGCATGGGGAATGAAAAAACTCTATGGTAAGGAATATGAAGGTATCATCCGCACCACTTATGTGATCGACGAGAAAGGGGTGATAGCAAAAGTTTTTACCAAAGTTGATACAAAGAACCACTCGCAGCAGATCCTGGAAGAGATGGGTCACTAAACAAAAGGAGGAAAAATGTCACAGGAAGTGAACAAAGAAAAAGTTAAAGCTCTTCAGCTTACATTGGACAAGCTGGAAAAGGCTTACGGAAAAGGAACCATCATGCGTCTTGGTGAAAATGCCATTGAAGCTGTGGAAGTGATTTCAACCGGATCAATCAGTCTTGATATTGCACTTGGTGTGGGCGGTTTGCCCAAAGGCAGGGTTATCGAGATCTATGGCCCTGAATCATCAGGAAAGACAACACTGGCGCTCCATGCTATTGCGGAAGCCCAGAAGATGGGAGGCATTGCAGCCTTTATCGATGCGGAACATGCTTTTGACCGTTTCTATGCCCAGAAACTTGGGGTAGATGTGGAGAACCTGCTGGTTTCCCAGCCCGACAACGGGGAGCAGGCTCTCGAGATCACCGAAAACCTGATTCGTTCGGGTGCGATCGATATCATCGTGATCGACTCGGTGGCGGCTCTGACACCCAAAAGCGAGATAGAAGGGGAGATGGGTGATTCAAAAATGGGCCTCCAGGCACGCCTGATGTCACAGGCCCTGAGAAAGCTCACATCGACAATCAGCAAGACACAGACCTGCTGTATTTTCATCAACCAGCTTCGTGAAAAGATTGGTGTCATGTTCGGCAACCCGGAGACGACCACAGGCGGAAACGCGCTGAAATTCTATGCTTCCGTGCGGCTCGACATCCGCAAGATAACCCAGTTAAAAGACGGGGAAGAAGCAATTGGTAACAGGGTGAGGGTAAAAGTTGTCAAGAATAAAGTTGCCCCGCCATTTAGAAAAGCCGAGTTCGACATCATCTTTGGCGAAGGTATTTCAAAGTGTTACGAGATACTTGACCTTGCAGTTGAAAATAACCTGATCAAGAAAAGCGGTTCATGGTTCAGCTACGGGGATACAAAGCTCGGGCAGGGAAGGGATGCAGTGAAAAAGCTCATCCAGGATAATCCTGAACTCATGGAAGAACTGGAAGGAAAGATCAAAGAACTTCTCAAAGTCCAGAGATAGCATGAGAATTCCTAGCGTTGGGGCCGTTTGCCTTTTAATAGTCATCAGCCTTGCCTGCCACAGGGGAAATGATAAGCACGGCAAGGTGAGCCGGGAAGATTCCCTGAGGTATGCTCTCGTGGACCTGAATAAACAGTTGTCCTCGAATGACAAGGATCCTGCTCTTTATCAGCAGCGGGCAAAGATTTATATTTCATTAAAGGAGATAAACCAGGCCCTTAATGATATCAACAAGGCCTTGCAGATACAGCCGAAAAATGCCGAATACTATATCACCCTTTCGGATATCTACCTTCTGATGGGCCAGCCCCAGAATTGCGAGGAATCACTTCTGAAGGCAGTTTCGGTGGATCCGAAAAATCTGACTGCGAATACTAAATTGGCTGACCTCTACCTTATCGTTAAGGATTATAAGAAAGTCGACCAGTATGTTAAAGCGGTGCTGGAACTTGATAAAACCAATACTTCGGTAAGGTTTACGCGGGCAATGGCGTTGCTGGAGACGGGAGATTCGGCTCATGCAGTAGGCGACCTGATGGATGCTGTGAGATTCAACTCTCAGTATTATGATGCCTATATGCTGCTGGGGGAACTGTTTGCCACAAGGCACGATCAGCTTTCTGCCGGTTATTTCAACAATGCACTCAGGATTCGGCCCAACAGTAAAGAGGCCTTGTACGATCTCGGGATGTTTTACCAGGAAAGCGGTCAGTATTCAAAGGCAATCGGGACCTATGAAGTGCTGGCCCGTACCGATACGACTTTCAGGGATGCCTTTTATAATATAGGGTATATCAACCTGGTTTACCTGCAGGATTACAGCAAGGCAGTGGAGTATTTCACTAAAGCCATAGCAAAGGATCCCGGCTACGCGGAATCCTGGTACAACAGGGGGCTCAGTTATGAGCAGCTCAAGGATTACCAGAAAGCAAATGATGATTACCAGAAGTCGCTTAAGCTCAAAGTTAACTACGGCAAAGCAATTGAAGGGCTTAACAGGCTGGATAAAGTAATGAAGAAGTAATCTCAGCTTTTCCTGCTGTATAATCCGGCCGGTTTGGAATTATTTTGCTGCCATTTCGGCTCTAAGCCCTTTAAGCTCTTCCATGAGTTTGTCACTGGCAGCAACAAGATTTTGAAATACACCGGTTAAACCATTCTTTTCCTGGTTCTTGGCCATCTCATCCAGTTTGCACGAGAGTTCGCTGCATTCAGGATCCTGAAAGTTGGCAATAACACCTTTAAGGCTGTGGGAATTGAATTTAAGCTGGATAAAATCAAGGTCCTCTATATTTTTCCTCAACTTTTCTATCCTGTCAGGATATTCTTCGAAGAAAATATCTATGATCTCGATGATCGTTTCCTTGTCGAAATACTGGAAATTCTGGTTAAGTTTCTGCCGGTCTATCATAATGCCTCCTTTGTTGCAAATATAAAATTAATTTGTCAGAACAAATTATTGGTATAATGATACCACCGACGGAGCCGAGGGGTTATAATCTTTCATGTGAAGGTCAGGTGCATTGGAAAAACTGGTTTGAAGCCAGGGCACGCCCGCTTCAGGTGTGGGATAAACATAAACGCTGAACAGGAATGTTGGGAAGATAAGGCTTTCATTTCTTATCAGGAAACCGACACCCAGTTCAGTATAGAACCTGGTCTTAAAGAGATTTGCATACCCGTCGCTTTTAAACCCTCCTGCAAATATCCCTGTCAATGCAAATCTGAAGCCATAAAAATACCATGGGGTGAACATTACAGTGGAAAAATACATTGAAATGGAGTTAACCCCTTTGAAAACTGTATCGGTGCTGTATTTGTTGATGTGAATATCCTGATCTATGTAGGTGAAATCCTGGTTGTTACTGCGGCGAAGGAATCCCTGCCTGAATGTCGACAGAATATAGGTCCTGAATTTATACCGTTTGTCGGGCGTAAAGTAGAGGTAGCTCATATAGTTAAGCCTTGCTATAAACACCCCGTCTTCAATAGTCCTGTGGTTGTAATACCATCCCAGGTCTATCCTGCCCTGGAGATAACCGAACTTTTTTATAAAATTACCCTGGGAATATGTGATACCCGAGTAAAGACGGGTGTAGAAATTCGTGAACTGAGGGCCGAATGTCAGCTGGATAAGCCTTCCATAAGGAATGTTCTCGGTTTTACCGAAGTTCAGGAAATAATCAATAAGGTAGTAGTTGTTCCTTGAGAACGCAACACTTCCCAGTACCTGGGTCATATCATAATACCCCTTGTTGGTATCAACGGTGATGCCCGGCCTTTTTAGGAATGTGCCGGCCTGGATGGATGCTGAGGCGATAAAACGGGTGGGGATCTTATATTCGGCTATCTGGTAGGAGCGGCCGAACCATAGATATCCTGAACTCGATTTGCTGAATTTCCACCAGTCGTCATGAATATCATAAGCCAGTTTATTATACTGGTATGAGATCCCTCCGGCATATTTCGTGCGGTTGGTCACAAAAGGACGGTCAACCCACACGCCAATATTGACCTGGTGCATGTCGTCCTGGTGATAACTCAGGGTTAAATCGGTGAAAGTCCCCAAAATATTGGTATAGGTATAAGAGAATCCGTCGAACCTGGCGAATGGCGCCCTGTACCTGGCAAAAGAAAAATCAAGTGACAGCCTGTCGCCAAGCCCGACGAAGTTGGCATCGAATAACCTGAAACCCATTTTCATGGTGGTAAGAACAGGAATCACTGCGCCAATGGACCATACATCCTTTGTCACGACCAGCACATCCACCGAATCATCGCTTTCGGTAGGGATAACGGTTACACGGGCATCGTCAATATAACTCAGTTCCTTTAATATACGCTCCTGGTCGGCCATCACATAAGGGTCAAGCGCCTGCCCCTGCCTGATAAGCGCCATCTTCTTGATAACGAAAGGAGCTGACTGAATGTGGACCACATTCAGGAATTTACCAAACCCTGTGGTTGGCGGCCTGGCTGTATCGACTACTGTAGGTCCGAAAGGGTCAAGCGACACTACGCGAATCTTTCGGATTATCTTGCCTTCGTATTGTTTATAAGGATTTTCACTGGCCATAGCCTGTACAGTATCGGGAAGAGTGCTGATCTGTGGCGCCACAAATGCCAGGCTGTAGAGCATTTTAGTGAATTTATGGCGCTGAAAACGCTGGTAGACGCTGTCGTAAAAATTCTTTGTCTTCTTTACATATTTTTTCCCGTTCATGACACTGTCCTCGCTGGGAGCAAGCATTGACTTGGGTTTTTCTGGAACCTGTGCCCTCAGGGGATCACGGTTTAAACAGCAAAGGCCAAAAAGCAGAATAAAACAGACTGTCGCATGCATTCCCCTGCTTTTCATGACGACATAAGGAAGATTACCGTAAATTCAGCGAAGTGATAATGCCTTGCAGCTTATCGTTCAGTTTTTTTTCGGTTGCAGCAAAGTCAGGTTTGCCGGCAAGGTTCTCACGAACCCCGAAATAGAATTTGATCTTGGGTTCTGTACCCGAAGGCCTTACGCTGATCACGCTGCCATCTTCAGTGAAAAACTGCAGCACGTCAGACTTCGGAAGATATATGGGCTCTGATGTCCCCCGCAGAATGTCCTTCTCAGTCAGGCTGTTATAATCCTTGATCCGGATCACCTTACTGCCATTGATTTCGACGGGAGGACTGAGGCGGTAATCCACCATCATTTGCTTGATCTCCTGGGCTCCGGCCTGGCCTTTGCGGGTTACCGAAAGGAGGGACTCCTTGTAAAAGCCGAACTTCAAATAGATCTCTATCAGCAACTCATACAGCGAAAGTCCGCGTGAGGTTGTCCAGGCCAGGGTTTCCGCGATGAGAGCGCAGGCCCCGACTGCATCTTTATCGCGCACGAAATCACCGGCAAGGTAACCATAGCTTTCTTCGCCCCCGATAATGAATTCTTCCGCACCCTCGGTTTTCCTGATAATATCAGCAATATATTTAAACCCTGTGAGCACATCGTAGTACTTCAGATTGAACGAAACAGCAATATCCTTAAGCAGTTCGGAAGTCACGATGGTCTTGACAATGAATTGTTTCCCGTTTAGCCTGCCAAGCTCTTTCCATCTGGTGATCACGTAATAAAACAGCAATGATGCTGTTTGGTTCCCGTTCAGAAGGATCATTTTTCCTTCAGTGTCGCGCACCGCAATTCCCACACGGTCGGCGTCGGGATCAGTAGCCATAACCAGGTCGGCATTGAGCTGTTCGGCAAGTTTCATACCCATATCCAGGGCCGAATGCTCTTCGGGGTTAGGGCTCTTCACCGTTGGGAAGTTCCCGTCGGCTACCATCTGTTCGGGAACAGGATGAATATTTTCAAACCCGAAGCGTTTCAGGATTTCCGGCACCATCACACGCCCTGTACCATGAAGAGGCGTGTATACTATTTTAAGGTTTTTATGCTTTCGGATGAGATCGGGGGAGAGTGAGAGGGTTTGCAGTCTGGCAAGGTAAGCTTCATCGATTTCCCTGCCTATGCTGATGATGTTTTCACCGTTGCCCTGCCATTTAACCTGGTCTATTGATGAGATCTTCTCCACTTCCCTGATCACGTTTTCATCATGAGGCGCAATGAACTGGGCTCCATCGTCCCAGTATGCCTTATACCCGTTGTATTCCTTAGGGTTATGTGAAGCAGTGATCATGACCCCGCTCTGGCATACCAGCTGCCTTACAGCGAAAGAAAGCTCAGGAGTCGGACGGATGTCATCAAACAGGTAAACCTTGAACCCATTGGCAGCAAGGACTTCCGCAGTGATCTCTGCAAAATATCTGCTGTTATTACGGCTGTCGTAAGCGATAGCCATCTTATGCAAAACACCGGGGAACATCTGCATCACGTAATTGGCCAGGCCCTGGGTCGCCATTCCTACAGTATACTTATTCATACGGTTGGTGCCGTCGCCCATCACACCCCTAAGTCCGCCCGTGCCGAATTCAAGAATACGGTAAAATGAATCCTCAAGCTCGGCAGGGTTGCTTGCTGCCATTTCACTGACCCTGGCTTTAGTACCTTCATCAAAATTGCCCTGGGTCCAGGACTGTGTTTTTTCCAATATGCTTTGATCCATAATGTTGGGTAGGTTCAAGGTTAGAAGTAGCGAAGTAGCGAAGTAGCGAAATAGCGAAGAAGCGAAATTTTACTTTTTCCTTTATTTCAGCTAATTCTTCTTTTCACTTTAGAATTGCATTATATTTTCAACAACTTCTTTTTTGTTTCGCTATTTCGCTACTTCGCTACTTAATTTCTTAATGCACTCCTCTAAACTATCTCTCCAGTAAGGTATTGCGATGCCGAACCTCTCCTTAAACCTGGTTTTGTTAAGCACCGAGTAAAAGGGACGTGGGGCAGGAAGGGGATAGTCTTTTGTTTCAACAGGAGTAATAACGCATGGTATCCCCGAAAATGATATAATAGCTATGGCAAAATCGTACCAGCTGGTCACACCTTCATTTGAATAATGAAAAATCTCAACACCCTCATGCCCTTCTAACCCGGGGATGACCTGCAGAATGGCGGAAGCCAGGTCCCCGGCATAGGTGGGACATCCGATCTGGTCGAAGACCACATTCAGCTTACCTCTGTCTTTTCCGTATTTAAGTATAGTCTTGACGAAATTATTTCCGAAAGATGAGTACAGCCAGGAGGTTCTGAAAATCACGCCATTCTGACAACTGCTAAGCATCTGGGTTTCACCGGCATACTTTGACCTTGCATAGCTGGATACAGGCTCGGGGGTATCGGTCTCAACATACGGACGATACCCTTTACCGCTGAAAATATAATCGGTTGAGACATGGATCAGCAGGGCGTTGAATTCCCCGCAGGCATTCGAGAGGTTCCTTACCGCAAGGGAGTTGATCTTCAGTGCAAGATCAGGCTCCTGTTCTGCCTTGTCTACGGCCGTATAGGCGGCGCAATTCACAACGACATCAGGATGCAGTTCATTAAAGAACGCCGAAACAGCCTGCACATCGGTAATATCCAGCTCTTCCACGTCGGTAAAAGTGAACCTGTATTCAGTGTATTTCTTCTCAAGAAGCCTCAGCTCATTACCAAGTTGTCCTTTGGAGCCGGTGATAAGTATATTCATGTCTTTAACATTTCTCTTTTAAACTATGGTTTTAAAATACGCTATCGTCCTCTTCAATCCTTCCTCCAGCGGAATAGTAGGTTCCCAGCCGAGTTCCTTTTTTGCCAGGGTGATATCGGGTTTGCGTTGCAAGGGGTCGTCGGAAGGCAGGGGCATAAAAACCAGTTTCGAATGAGAATCGGTAAGTTTTAATACCAGTTCAGCGAGTTCTATCATGGTAAATTCTCCCGGGTTGCCAATATTGACCGGACCGATAAAATCTTCGCGGGAGTTCATCAGCCGCACCATTCCTTCGAGGAGGTCATCAACATAACAGAAAGAACGTGTTTGACTGCCGTTGCCGTAAATGGTGATGTCTTCACCATTTAATGCCTGGACAATGAAGTTTGAAACCACTCTTCCGTCATGGGGATGCATCTTGGGACCATAGGTATTGAAGATCCTCATAAGCTTAATCCTCACATTGTTCTGCTGATGATAATTCATGAACAGGGTTTCGGCAACCCTTTTTCCCTCATCGTAGCATGAACGGAGCCCTATCGGATTGACATGGCCCCAGTAGCTTTCGGTCTGGGGATGGATCTCGGGATCTCCGTAGACCTCACTGGTGCTTGCCTGCAGGACCTTGGCGCGTATACGTTTTGCCAGGCCCAGCATATTGATGGCTCCCATGACCGAAGTTTTCACGGTCTTGATGGGATTGTACTGGTAATGCACAGGGGAAGCGGGGCATGCCAGGTTGTAGATCTCGTCAACCTCGATGAAGAACGGCATAGTCACATCATGCCTGATAAGTTCGAAATACGGGTTTTTAAGCAGGTTTACAACATTTTGTTTCTGCCCCGTGAAATAATTATCCAGGCATACGACTTCATGTCCCTGGTTCAGAAGTTTCTCGCAAAGCTGGGATCCCAGGAACCCGGCACCTCCTGTAACTAAAATTTTCTTTTTGATCATACCTTGATGGTTTAAATGAAAAGACCTAACAGCAAAATTTAACTGTCAGGCCTTTCGATTTCATGTTCAGGTTACTTTGATGTATTTACGCCTATGCAGAAATAATCGAAGTTTTTCTTCTTTATTTCAATGACGTCATAAATGTTACGTCCGTCAAAGATTACTGCTGTCTTCAGAAGTTTTCGCATGACGTTGAAATTCGGGAATTTGAATTCTGGCCATTCAGTGATCATCAGCAGGCAGTCGGCGTCGATCAGGGCGTCGTACTGGTCAGCCGCATATTCTATGCTGTCGCCCAGTATCCTTTGGGTTTCATGCATGGCAACCGGGTCATAGGCTTTGACCTTTGCACCGGCATCAAGCAGCTTCTTAATGATGACAAGTGAGGGAGCTTCGCGCATGTCATCAGTCTGTGGTTTGAAAGAAAGGCCCCAGAGACCGACGGTCTTACCATTGAGATTGCCATTGAAATACTTGCTGATCTTGTTGAACATGACCGCTTTCTGATCATCGTTAACTGCTTCAACAGCTTTCAGCACCCTGAGCGAATATTTATTATCGTCGGCGGTATGAATAAGGGCTTTCACGTCCTTCGGAAAACAGCTTCCGCCGTAACCAGCGCCGGGGTAAATAAATTTTGTCCCAATCCTCGAATCAGAACCTATCCCTCTGCGAACATTATTGATATCAGCGCCAACGATCTCGCAGAGGTTTGCGATATCGTTCATAAAGCTGATCTTGGTGGCAAGCATGGAGTTTGCGGCGTACTTGGTCATTTCGGCCGAAACAATATCCATGAAGATCACGGGGTGGCCGTTCAATGTAAACGGCTTGTACAAGGCTTTCATCAGTTCTTCGGCCCTGGGCGAATCGCAACCCACCACGATGCGATCAGGTTTCAGGAAGTCGTCGACGGCAGCCCCTTCTTTAAGAAACTCAGGATTTGAGGCAACGTCAAACTCAATCTTAACGCCTCTTTTGTCGAGCTCATCCCTGAGGGCTTTCCTGACTTTTTCGGCAGTCCCCACAGGAACTGTACTTTTTGTAACGATGAGTAAATAATCATTCATGTATTTTCCGCAGTCGCGGGCAACGGAAAGAACATACTGAAGATCGGCACTGCCGTCTTCGTCGGGAGGAGTACCCACAGCACTGAAGACCACTTCACAGTCGACCAGGGCATCTTTCAGACTTGTTGTGAAAGAAAGCCTGCCTTTTTTTACATTCCTGTGAACCATTTCTTCAAGCCCGGGTTCATATATCGGGATAATCCCCTGGTTAAGGTTATCGATTTTCTTTTTATCAATGTCAACGCAGGTGACCTCAATACCGACTTCAGCAAAACATGTCCCTGTTACGAGTCCCACGTAACCGGAACCAACGATGGCGACTTTCATAGATTATTGGTTTTAATTTAAGTTTCTGGATTTAGGTTAAGCAAATATAAAACAAAACAATCACTTGATAACCTTGGAATTAAAAAATTATATCTGCAGACGGGTTTGTATCTCCTGCACGTCCCGCTTGAGTTTTTTTACTGTTTCCAGCAGCACCTTGTTCTCGTTTTCAGGATTTTCGGGGATTTTCGGGCTGATAAAGTGGACGAACTGCCACAACTCCCTGATGCTGTTCACCGGCAGGTCATACGGTTCGTATGCAGGGTTTAATGAATGGAGCCTCAGTGTGCCATCTTCCTTAAGCCTGTTCTCAACTACTTTGAACACTATTCCCTCATCCGCAGTCAGTATAATATAAGCATCCTTATCCTTGATGGAACTCCAGTCCTGCAGGAACATACCTGTAACGAAGGCCCCGGGGGGGATGGGCAGCATGGAGTCCCCGCTGACCTGGAATGCGCGGTATTTCTTTTGTTTCGAGAGAAAGGGCAGCCTGAAAGTAGGCAGTATGCTGATGTATTCGGGATCAGCAAAACCCGTGGCATAGCCTGCTTTGGCTTTTTCGGAGACCAGTTCGATGTTTTCCTCATTGTCGGTACCCACGGTGGTGGTGAGTATCCTGAGGTTTGAGCCTTTGATGAAGACATCGTACCCCCTTTCGAGCTGCCTCACCTGGCTTTCGGGCAGGCTGCAGAGGTCGACCTTGATGAGGGTATCGATGGCTACGTTGAAAAATTTTGAAAGAATGATCAATGCTTCGAAGCCTGGCTGTGCAATGGCGTTCTCGTAACCGCTTAAGGTTGAGCGTTTCATGTTGATGGCGTCGGCCACATCGTCCTGGGTCTGGCCACGGCGCCTGCGTAAAAATTTGATGTTTGAACTGAAAAACATGGCAAATAAATTTGGTACTGCAAATATAAATGATTATATTGTAATCGCAAAATAGATTAGAAATTAATCAAAAAAACCAGTAACGAAATAGCGAAGTAGCGAAGTGGCGAAATAAAAAAAGAAAATCAGATAAAGAATGCTGTTACTTTTTGGTTTATGGCGGATAAAGAGTAAAAAGCATAATGGAAAAGTATGACGTTAAGACTTTTAACCAGAAGATGAGAGTAAGAACTAAGGTATTTGCGATTGAGGTTTATCGCATTATGAATAGTGTGAGACTGACGGAGGTGAACAGGATTGTCGTAAAACAGCTTTTAAGAAGTGCAACTTCTGTTGCTGCAAACTATAGTTCCGCAACACGTGGCAGGTCGGAGGCAGAGTTCTATTCGAAAATCTGTATAGTTGTTGAAGAGTGTGATGAAACGCTTTTCTGGTTTGATTTTCTGTTGACTGCTGAAGTACTGAAACCGGAGCAGATCAAAGAAATCAAAAGGGAAACGGAAGAACTCCTGAATATCTTCTCGACCATCAAAAAGAAACTGAAAACCAAGCGGTATAATAGTTGATTTCGCTACTTCGCTATTTCGCTATTTAACATTATGCTGGTACTCTCCCGCAATATCGTCCACCTCGACCTTGACACCTTCTTCGTGTCGGTTGAAAGGCTTGTCAATCCTGCTTTGCTGGGAAAGCCTGTGATCATAGGCGGGACTTCCGACCGGGGGGTGGTGGCGAGCTGCAGCTATGAGGCCAGGAAATTCGGGGTGCATTCGGCTATGCCGATGAAGATGGCGCGCACGCTTTGCCGGGATGCCATGGTCGTTCGGGGCGATATGGAACTGTATTCGAAGTATTCGCACGATGTTACGGATATCATTGCCGAAAAGGCTCCGATGTATGAGAAGGCATCCATCGATGAACATTATATTGATGTGACGGGGATGGACCGCTTTTTCGGGACCCTCAAATGGACGCATGAGCTCAGGCAGAGCATCATTAAGAATACAGGTCTGCCTATTTCGTTCGGGCTTTCGGTAAACAAGACGGTTTCGAAGATCGCTACGGGCGAAGCCAAACCGAACGGGGAACTGCAGATCCAGCGTGAGGCGGTGAAGCCTTTCCTTGACCCTCTGTCGATCAGGAAGATCCCGATGATAGGAGAGAAGACCTACCGCCTGCTGAGATCCATGGGCATTGTCACTATAGCCACTCTCAGCCAGATACCCGTGGAGATGATGGAAAGGGTGATGGGGAAGAACGGGATTGTGATCTGGGAAAAGGCCAACGGACAGGATTCCACGCCTGTGGTGCCGTATTCTGAGAGTAAATCGATCAGCACCGAAACTACCTTCGAACAGGATTCCATAGATGTGGTGAAGATGAAGGAGAAACTGGTGAAGATGGTCGAAAAGATAGCTTTCGAACTGAGGGACCAGCAGAAACTCACTTCCTGCGTCACGGTGAAGATCCGCTATTCGAACTTCGATACGCATACCCTTCAGAAACATGTGCCCTACACGGCTTTCGATCATATCCTGATACCTCTGGTGAAAGAATTGTTCGGCCGTCTTTACCAGCGCCGCATGCTGATCCGCCTGATCGGGGTGCGCTTCAGCGGGCTGGTAGCGGGCAATCCGCAGCTGAACATGTTCGAGGACAGCAGCGGGATGATCAGCCTCTATCAGGCCCTCGACAAGGTGAGGAACAAGTATGGGCAGAAGATCATCCGGAGGGGGGTGGCGTGTGAAAGAAGTAGCGAAGTAGCGAAATAGCGAAATAGCGAAATCAGAAAGAAAACGGTATCACTTTTTTAATGATAGGGGATTAAGTAGGAAAAAAGCTATGGGAAAAGTAGTTCACAAAGAAGATGAGATCATCACTCAGATTTATCTTGTAAGAGGACAGAGAGTGATGCTTGACAGTGATCTGGCAAGGATTTATGGTGTGTCAACAAGACGCTTTAATGAACAGGTGCGTAGAAACATAGGGCGGTTCCCGACGGATTTCATGTTTGAGATAACAATGGCAGAGTATAGAAACTTGATGTCACAGATTGGGATGTCAGTATCTCAAGTAGCTGAAAGTGTGAATAATGCAAACTTGATGTCGCAAATTGCGACATCAAGTTTGCAAATGAAAGATAATGAGGAAGATAGAAACTTGATATTGCAAATTGCAACATCAAGTTGGGGAGGAAGAAGGAAACGTCCTTTTGTTTTTACTGAACATGGTGCATTGATGCTGGCCAGTGTTTTAAACAGTCCGACGGCAATTCAGACCAGTATCTACATTGTGAGGGCTTTTGTAAGATTGAGGGAACTCCTCTCTATGTATCATGAATTATCTGAGACAATTGCAGATCTGGGAAAAAGGACCTTTGAGAAGCTGGATGAACATTCAGAGCATCTGATGCTTGTGTTTCAGGCGTTAAAGGAACTATCCCGCCAGAAGGACGAACCCCGCAACCCTATCGGCTTCAAAATCAGCACTAAATAAAATTTTGCCACCTCACTATTTCGCTTTCCACTTTTCGCCTTTCGCTTTTATGTATCTCAACTGCCACTCATACTACTCACTCCGCTACGGGACACTTTCAGTTGAAAAGCTGGTTGACGAGGCGGTGCGCTGCGGGGTGAAAGCCCTGGCGCTTACCGATATCAACAACTCCACGGGTATCATGGAGTTTATCCAGGTATGTACCGATAAGGGGGTGAAACCCATCGCCGGGATAGAGTTCCGCAGGGATGATGAACTGCTTTACGTTGGGCTGGCCAGGAACAACGATGGTTTCAGGGAGCTGAATGACTACCTGACCCGGCACAACCTGCGCAAGCAACCCTTGCCCGA
>Ga0118677_10001987_pt1 | contig 42250 bp, 29 predicted proteins | sample AliMusrvi5mmetaG_FD_86154 | JGI IMG/M metagenome (GOLD analysis project Ga0118677, IMG submission 86154)
TACCGGAGGTGAGCAGCACGTTCCCGATATCGCTGCCATTGATGCCGATGTCGAGCGAGCGGGAACCGGCGTACGTGCTGCCGAGAATGCCACCGTTAATGACCAAGATGCCCGTGGCGGCGCTGCCGACGAACACCTGCGCGGCATTGTTGATGGCGCCGCCGGGATTCAACTGCAGCGTCCCGGCGCTGACCGTCGTAGCGCCGGTGTAGGTATTGCTGGCGGTGAACGTCAGCAGGTTGCTGCCGGTCTTGTTGAGGCCGGCGCTGCCCGACAACGATCCGCTTATAGTCATGCCGCCGATGGCGGCGTTGAATTGTAGGTTCCTTGCAGGCTCAACGGCAACGCGACCGTCTGCGCGAAAGCGGAGTTGTTGATAATGTCGCCGCCCAGATTGATCGTGTTGCCGCTGAGCGTAAAGGCCCCGGCCGAAGCGTCGAACGTGAGGCCGTTGAATCGCGTGCCGGCGGCGAGGTCGTTGGTGTTGCTCAACTGCGTAGCGCCGGCGAAGACGAGTGAATCGTTGGCAACCGGAATGGCCAGCGGGTTCCAATTGTTGGAGTTGCTCCAACTGACCGACGCCCCTCCGGTCCAGGTGTCGACTCCGCCGCAGGCGGGCTGGACACAACACAGGGCAACGACGGTAAAGGTCAGCAAACCGACCACGGAAAAAATACGACGAGCTTTCATATTGTCCTCCAGATCCGCAACAAAGCGACGGCCTTGCGGCCTGCCACCAACCGCCAACCAGGTTCCAATCCACAATACATTACCAGCGCGTGGAACCGCGGGTCTGCATCGCACATACCCCGACACGCAACTCGCGACCCGGATGCAACTCCCCAGGCCGGTAACGGAACACACACCGGACACATGACCGGCGCAACCCGCCAAGATCACTTCAGTCTATGTGATCAATCTATCAGCCTAACAGTTCGCGAAATCCCTGTCAATAATTTTCGCGAAAGCGATTTGGCGAAATTACGTGGCGCGGCCCACGCCCCCCCCGCGGGATGGGGCCAGGCGTCCGGGCGGCGGTCGCCGAGTTGCATGCACTTGATCTTGACCAGAATCCCCCGATTGACTAACTTGTGATCATTGGAGACTCGGCAACGGATGTCGGGATTTCCCGCGAGAATCGCTTAGAACCGTGGCAAGAATGGATTCGCTCTGGCTGATCGCTTATGTCGTTCTCGCCAGTGCTGCTATCGTGCAGTCGCTGCTGGTGGCGATCAATGTCTACGAACACCGCCGTCGTGCCCTGATTCGGCTGAGGAAGCTGTCCTACTATGCGCCCACCGGCCGGGTACATGTGTTCTCGCCCTGCAAAGGACTTGACGCCAATCTGGAAGAGAACCTGCGGGCGTTGTTGACCCAGGACTATCCGGACTATGAAGTTACGTTTATTGTCGAAGACGCCAGCGACCTCGCTTGCCCGGTGATCCGCCGCGCGATGGCTGCATATCCACGGACGCCGGCACGACTGCTTGTCGCCGGCCAAGCCGAGAGTTGTGGCCAAAAGGTCCATAATCTCCGCATGGCGACGGCCAATTTGACGGCGGAAATCCGCCATCTGGCGTTCTTCGATTCCGACAGTCGACCGAAACCGTATTGGGTCCGCGCGGCGATCTACAAGCATTACCTGCCGCGGATCGGGGCGACTACCGGCTACCGCTGGCTCATTCCTCAAAAGCCATCCATGCCCAACCACTTGGTTTGCGCAATCAACTGCAACGTAATGGCCGTGTTGGGCCGCGAATCGCACCATATCGTTTGGGGCGGCTCCTGGGCCATTCGCCGCGAGACGTTCGAGCAACTGGGAATCCACGAGGCCTGGGAGGGAATGCTCAGCGATGACCTGGTGGCCTCGAACCGTTTGCGTCACAGTGGGCTGGAGGTCCGCTTCGATCCGGCCTGCGTCTTGACGTCGCCGGTCGATTTCGACTGGTCCGGCATGTTCGATTTTGTGCGGCGGCAGTATTGCATTACGCGACATTATGCCTTCCACTGGTGGCTGCTTGCCTTGGTTGCGGCGACGATCGGCAATCTAGCATGGCTCGTCTCGCTCGGGCTGTTGGCTTGCACGATGTCCGGAGAACGATCGAGTGCCTGGCTGCCGACAATCGCGATTGGAGTGCTTTACGGATTGGGGATCTACCGCGGCTGGGCCATGCAGAGCCTGGCTGTCGTCTACTCACCGGAAAATCTTCCTAAGTTGCGCGGCGTGCGGCGATGGCACATCTGGGCGAGTCCGGCCGTGGCTCTCGTCCAATGGCTGGGGCTAATCGCCTCGGCCTTTGGCAACCATGTGAAGTGGAGAGCGATTGACTATCGGCTGGGTGCCGATGGCCGCGTGCTTTCCAAACGGATTCTGGCCTCATGAACATTCTCCTCTGGGATACTCGCCAACTCGACGTTTCCAAAGATTTTGCCGGCGGCTTTGGCGTGGGCATGTATCGTGGACTGGGGGGGCCGCGGGATGCAATCGTCCGCTGGTTCTACCGTCGCGATCACCGGCCGGCTGCCCTGCTGTTTGCCCATCTGGCGGCAGTCTTTGCCCGGTTGGGGCATGGCGTGCAGTACGTTGTCGATCGGCCGCCGCGCGGGGCCGATCTCTATGTGTTCAACCCGTCGCTGATCACGCTCGACCTGGAACGTCAGGTAATTGTCCGCCTGCTGGCCAAAGAGCCGCAAGCCCAGGTGCTTGTGGTCGGCACCGTGGCCAGCACCCTGCCGCAGGAATTTGAAAACCTTGGCGCGAGGGTCGTGCAGGGCGAGGCCGAGCAGTTGCTCTGGCGACTAGAGGAAGTGCTCGAACATCCCGAGTCCAAGGTGCAGTTGGGCACGATCGCAGACCTCGATCGCCTGCCGCTGCCGGATTGGTCGCTGCTAGATCCCACGCGATTCCGCATCGGCTACGATTTTTGGCGATTTCCCACCGGCCTGATCCAGGCCAGTCGCGGCTGCCGCTTCAAGTGCAATTACTGTCCGTATCTGGTGCTGGAAAATACCACGCGCTTCCGCGATCCAGAGGCGGTCGTTGACGAAATCCAGCACGGCATACGCCGCTGGGGATTTCAATCGTTCAAGTTCCGCGATCCGCTTTTTGGCCTCAGTCGCGAGCGAACCCTCCGCATCATCGAGCTGATTGCGCGGCTGCCGCGAAAGATCCAGTTCTCGATTGAAAGCCGCATTGAACTCTTGCCGCCGGAAATGTTGCGACGGATGAAGCGGGCGGGTTTGACGAGCATCACGGTCGGCATCGAAACCCCCAGCGATTCAACCCTCCAGAACTATCACCGGCAGACGATTGACCAGGATCGGCAACATGCCTTTATTGCTACCTGCCGCGAGCTTGGCATCCGCACGGTGGCCGGGTTCATGATCGGCTTCCCCGAAGATACCGAAGCATCGGTCCGCCGCGTCCGCAACTACGCGATCGCCCTAGGACCGACGTTCGCCAATTTCAATGTGGTCACGCCCTATCCGGGTACGGCTTTCTTCGAGCAGATGCGAGATCGATTGGGGGATATCGACTACAGCCGTTTCAACGTCTATACGCCACTGCTGAAGTACGACCATCTCACGCCGGAGCGGATTGAGTGGCTGCTGGCGAAATGTTTTCGGCGGTATTACTTTCGCTGGCAATATCTGCGCGAGAACGCCTCGCTGCTCTGGCCCGGACTGCGGCGATTGAAACTCGGCGCAAAGCCGTTTTGCGAGCCACCTGCCGATGCCGCAAAATAGAGTTACGGAAGAGTAGGGTGGGACAAGTGAACCGAAAGATGCCATTTTCGCTCCGAAAAACGCAATACACCCATCTCCCATTTGCCAGGGTGCGTTTCTTGACCTAGGTTTATCTAGCGGGTCATTCGGCCCGCGGCGATTTCCGCCCACGCGAATCTCGGCAAGTCGCAGGACTTGCGGGCACTTTTCAACATGCGGTTAGGGCGGCCGCCGAGCCAATTTTTCACTTATCAGGCGTGTAGCCGTGTCAGTCGATCTACAAGAGCCCCTGGGCAACATCGAATCCGCGCGCATTGTGCTAGACGAATTCCGTACCACTCAAGACGAGTGTACTGACTTCTTCGGCGACGTGTTCGATCAGCTCCAGGCATTGTCACTAGAACTTTTCGCACGGCACAAGTGCCTGGTGATCAGTACGGAACAGAAAGCGGATTCCGAGGTAACGCTTGCCGACTTTCGCGAAGAGCTCCATCGCTCGATTGAAGGTCTTCAGCAGTTGCACGGCCAATTGCAGGCCGACCAGCAAGAGACGCACCAGAGTTGGGCTGAAATCCGCGCCGGCTATCAGCGGTTTCTCGACGATCGTGCGGAACTCCGCGAGATTCGCGAGGGCTTCCGCCAGATTGCCGGCGAGTTCTCGGGCATCAAGGAAGATGTGCAGCGCGAGCGAAAGGATCTGCACGAGTTGTACGCAAGCGTCGAGAATCAATTATCGCGGCTTTCGACCTGGACTGCGGAGTTAACCGAGGCCCAGGCAGGGCCGGCGCACGACCCGCAACAGATTGCAGAGATCCTCGAGCACACACGGCAACAACAGACCGAGTGGCTCCAGCAACGTGCAGTCCTGGAAGCCGAACTGGACGCCATGCACCACCGTGCGGCCGAACAGGCCGAGGCCCTCAGCGAGCAGAAACGCCTTGCCGGCCAGCAACAGGCGGAACTCAGCGGGGAATTGAAGCGGATGCGGAGCCTGCTGGAAACCCTGACAGGCCAGGTTCGCGGCGAGCAGGTCGCCACGGACGAAAGCAAGAAAACGCCGCCGGCCGATAGCTCCGTGCTGGGGTCGGTCCTGGCCCAGTTTGAAATGCTGCAACGCGACATCACTCTCCGGCGTACCAAACGAAACCATGAACCCGACCCCGGCAGCAAAATGATTCCGGGTTCCTAGATAAGAATGAATCTCATGGAAAAGCATCAAGACAAGCTGCGGCTTGCCACAATCGCTCTCTTCTGTTTATTGAACATTGGCTTTGGCCTCTACGCCTGGCAAATGCCGATGTTGATCGGCGGCGCGGCGGGCATGGTCTATGCGGCCGTGGCGACGACGCTGGGACTGCACCATTCGGCCAAGCCGGCAGAAGCTCCATTGCCCTCGAGCGCGCCGACGATCGCCGACGAACAGCCTACCGCCCCCAGCGACACCGACGCCCTGGTCCGCCGCATGTTGGCCCAATCGCGGCATGCCCTGCTTTTGCGAAAACAGGTTGTGGGCAATCTCCATGAGGACCAGTTTCAAGAGACCTGCGAGCAACTTCATGCCTGCATGGCCCTGGTGCCGGAAGGCGACGTAGTCCTTGGCAACACATACAACGACGCCGAGGATGAACTTGGGGGGTTGACCTCGGCAATGGCGGGACGTCGCATGCACGTTAACCCATTGTTCCTCGATCGCTACACGGTGACCAATCGGCAGTATTACGAATTCGTCACTGCGGGCGGCTACCGCGACATGACGCTTTGGGAACCGCAGACATGGACGGCGGTTCTCGATCTAGTCGATCAGACGGGCCAGCCTGGCCCAGCCTTTTGGCAAAATGGCCGCTATTTGCCGGGTGAGGAGGATCTGCCGGTCGTGGGCGTCTGTTGGTATGAAGCCCTAGCCTGCGCCCGCTGGATGGGCAAGCGTTTGCCAACTGATGCCGAATGGGTCAAAGCGGCCTGCTGGCCCGTGGCCACGGGCGTCACGGCGATAGTCCAGCGACGTTTTCCTTGGGGCGATAGCTTGGATCGCAGCCGGGCCAACCTTTGGGGTTCGGGGCCGAATCGCGTCGTCGCCGCGACCGAATTTCCGACCAGTGCCAGCGTGGGCGGAATCTATCAAATGGTGGGCAACGTCTGGGAATGGAGCGCCAACGACTTCCACTTGTCACCGCATCAAACCTATGGAGGCGCCGCGCCGCTGAAGAGCATCCGCGGCGGGGCTTTCGATACCTACTTCGACAACCAGGCCACTTGCCAATTTGAAAGCGGCGAGTATCCATTGAGCCGGCGGCGCAATATCGGCTTCCGCTGTGCTATCGGCACGTGCGACCTCGTGCTGGATCTGCCGCCAAGCGCGCTGGAGGACCAGCCGGAAGTCGAATTGGCCGAATGTGAGGCAGTCCACGCATGACCCGCCGGGCACTGCAGCCGATGAAATCGAGCGAACTAGCCGAGTGGGCGCTGCCCGTCTTGTGCTACGTGTGCGAGGCCGCGAATAGTCGCGATACCGAGTATTGCCGCCGCTGCAGCGCGCCGATGGCCTTGGCCCATCAGGCCCTGGGACAAACGACGCGGCCCAAAATGGTCGCCATCCTGGGGCCTAGCGGGTCGGGCAAGACCGTCTATCTCGGCATGCTGATGGACATGCTTTCGCGACAGCCGGAACGGTTGCAAATTGTCGCCCGCGGGGCCTTTTCCATCGGCCTACAGCAAACAACCGTATCGGCCTTGGCACGTTGCGAGTTCCCCGCCAAGACCAGCACGGAGCCTGAAAGCTGGAACTGGATGCACTGCGAAATTCATCGCAATGATGCCCTGGCGGCGAGCGAACCGCCATCATTTTTGTCGAGGCTTGCGCGATATACCCCGCGAAAGCGGCAAACCGCCTTGACCAACAAAAGCTCCTGCGTGGAACTCGTCATGCCCGACATGGCCGGAGAGGCGATTCTCGAAGAGGTCGAGCACCCGCAAACCTTTTTTCTCGTTCGCTCGTTGCTGCGAAATTCGGCTGCAGTGCTGCTCTTGCTCGATGCCTCGGAACTTAGTCGCGGCCAGCGCGACCCGGACTTCGCCGCGATGAAGATCCTGAGTTGCCTAAAGGAAATTGAACTCCAAGGCGGTACGGGCCGGAAGTCGCGGCGGTCGGTCGCGATTGTCTTCACCAAGGTTGACCAGGTGCAAGGCTGTCGCGAAAATCCGGAGGAGTTCGCTGGCGCCTATGCGCCGGGGGCTTGGCAACACTGCCGGCAGGGATTTCGCGACCATGCTTTCTTCGCCGCCAGTGTTGTCGGCGGTTGCACGTGGCTGGAAGTCCGTGGCGAAGGCCGCCGCCAGATTCCGTTGCGGGTCGAACCGCACGGGATCATCGAGCCGTTTGAGTGGCTCCTGGAAAAACTCTATCCTCGGGGGAGACCATGAGCATGGCGAAGGGGCTGACCATCGTTCAACAGGCAATTTTCACTTCGGCAAAAACCGACCGCTCGGCCGGCTACCAGATTTTGGCCGCCAGCCCCGGCATTGCCGAATGTGACCGCCGCGAACTGGTGGTCTGGGGGCCGTCGCACGATTCGCTCTTGGATTCGGGTCGCGAGGCCGTGAGCGTGAATTTCTTTCCGCTGCCCAGTGGTTCGTATTGTGTTTCTCGCACGACAGCGGCAGGTTGGGAATATAGCGGTCGCGGTGGCCATCGCATTTACACGCACTGCCTGATCGCATCGTCCGAGGTGTTGCGGCAATTTGCCAATCATCCCTTGCTGCTGCTTGGCGCAGCCTTGGCCGGGGGCAGCCTAGAACCGCTGGATGCCCTACCTGCAAGGCTGGAAACGCTGGAACTGCGCCAAACCATGACCGCCGGCGATGGGGGGCTGCTTGCTCAATTGGCAGCCGTGGTTCCCCCTGCGTCGCTGGCCATGCTCGTAGAGGCCGCCTTGACGAACGTCTGTCTTGGCGTGCGGGGACCGGTCCCCACAGTTCGCTTGATCGGCGGCCTGCTCGATTGCCTACCGGTCGATTGCCGCACAGCGATCAGTTTTTCCAGCGGGCTGAAATTTTCCATGCGGCGGCCTTTCGATATATTTGCCCTGCCCGACGAGCCGGCCCAGCAGCGGTGGCTTGCCCATCGCCCGGGCCTGACCGCGCTGGACCTCGGCAGCGATCCGGCTTCGGCCAACCTCTTGGGCAACGATTGGGCACGGCTGATCCATCGCCTGCTTTCGACGGGGAACTTCGCCTACCTGAGCGAAGAATTGGCCAAGCCGCGGGCCGATTTGTCATTGGCCGACCTGCCGGTTTTGGGGCTGCAATTGCTCGACGAGTTCGAGACCGGCACGATGCCGCAACCCCGGGGCGCTAAGACACGCCAGTCCCACGCAGCCCATCGCAAGTTCCAGAAGAGTTTTGCCGCGGCATCGAACTCCGAGGCTTCAGTGGTCTGCGCTCCCTCCGAATTCCTGGTTGCTGATTCACCCGAGGTTGTTGCCAGGCTCGAAGCCTTGGACGATGCGGTTTTTGACGCCATTCAGGGCAAGGCCGCGGCCTTGGCCGATCTGCACCAACTTTGGCCCGCCTTGAAAATCGAACTCGGACAGGTTCTCTTGGCGGAATCGCGCGAGCAGTACATCCGCTACGCGCTTTCCATTTGGCAGGAGCCTGCAAACATCGAGGGAAACCACGATCCCGCCCGGGCCGTTAACGCGCTGGAGGTGCTGTGCGTGCTTTTTGACGAGGTGCGGTAGCCGTGACCTGCTTTGTATATTGATGAAGTGGATGCAATTCGGTAAACTGTCGTATCGGCTAGATTAGCACGACTGGTGATCCCCGGTTTGCCTCACTTGATTTATTATTTCCCGCCACCTCGAATCTACTCGCCTGCCATGCGCATCGTTCTCTGTTACGTCACCAAGCCTTGTCATCTGGAGCAAATTGCCGCCGTCGTGCCGGAGGCCGAGATTGTCGATGCATCCCAAGAGCAGATTGCCACGGAGATCTTCTCTGCCGACATCTTCTGCGGTCACGCCAAAGTGCCGGTCGATTGGGACGGCGTCGTTCGTCAGGGACGGCTACACTGGATACAATCCTCGGCGGCCGGAATGGATCACTGCTTGGTTCCGTCGGTGATCGAGTCCGAGATCCTCGTGACCAGTGCCTCCGGTGCGCTGGCGGACCAAGTTGCCGAACACACGATTGCCCTGATGACCGCATGGACGCGCAGTCTGCCGACGTTCTTTCTCGCGCAGCAGCAGAAGAAGTTCATCCGCCGGCCGACTCATGATCTGACTCGCAGCACGGTCGGCATCGTCGGACTGGGCGGCGTCGGCCGGCGGCTATCGCGGTTGCTTAGCGCGCTGGAAACACGCATCTTGGCAGTTGACCTGTTTCCCGTCGATAAGCCCGACTGGGTCGAATCGCTTTGGCCGGCCCAGCGGCTCGATGAATTGCTGCCGCTGGTCGATTTTTTGATCCTCAGCGTGCCGCTGAACTCAACGACGCGAGGGATGATCGACGCCGCGGCGATGAAAAAAATGAAACCGGGAGCCGTGCTGGTCAATGTTGCCCGGGGACCGCTGGTGGTCGAGAGCGATTTAGTTGCGTCGCTGGAGAGCGGTCATTTGGCCGGTGCCGTGATGGACGTTACCGAGCAGGAACCACTGCCGGTTTCAAGCAAACTCTGGGATCTTCCCCAAGTCATCATCACGCCGCACGTCGGCGGTCAGGCATCCTGGCGAAATGACAAGATCACCGATCTGTTCTGTCGGAACCTCATCCGCTGGAAACAAGGACAACCGCTGATCAACTTCTTGTCGGACAAGCGCCTCGGTTTTCCTATTCGGGGTGGTGGGTATCCACTTTGGGGAGAAGCGGGAATTTAGGATCGGTCTAATAACAACTTGTGGTGCAGGCGTCCCGCCTGCCTCGTACAGCCGGGACGGCCGCACCACAAAATACGGAGTGGTTATTGGTTCACCGACATATCCTGATTATTGCAGAACAGCCAGTTTCTGGATCATCGGTCTGTATCGGGCATGGGGGATCTGCCGAACTAGCCCAATCTATGCATCCGGCAATCTGTTCCATCCGATCCCCTATTGCAGCAAGCTTTCTCTCCTGTCGTGCCGATACTCATTTTGATGGTGAAAAAATATGCAACTCTCTGGCTGGTACTAGCGGCGGTTGGGGCGGTCGCCGGGCCGATGGCCTATTTCCACTTCTTCGACCGCGGCAAGACACCACCCCAGGTGACGGCCGCCGCGACGCAAGCAGGTTTGACACAGAACGCAAGCTACGAAGCAGCCGCCGTGCCCAGCGAAGGGGCTGCGGGCAGTGAAATCTCGGCAAACATTGCCGGCCCTGGAATACCGGGATCCCCGGCCGCGAAGCGGTCGAGCGTGCAGGTGCAAGATGCCAACAGCGTCTTCGATTATCAAATTACGCCCGAATGGATCGTGGCTCACTGGCCAGCCGTATCGACCGGACTGGCCCAACTTCAGTTGGAAGGTTACCGCGTGCCGCTGGTCACGGGCACGGCCCAACACGATCTGGCCGGATCTTTAACCTACTATTTCAATGCCGAGCAGAAGCTACAGCAGATCACCTTCATTGGCACGACGGGGGATCCCAGACCATTGATCGGGTTACTAACCACTCGCTTTCATCTGACTCGGCGACTGGTGAACGATCCAGGCCTGGTCGTTTACGAGGCGGTGCATTCCAACAATCAGCCAGCCAGCAATCTGCGGATCCGTTTAGCACCGCTAACCCAGCCCAATGACCTCTTTCGGCGTTACGACATGGAGCTTTCCCTGGCGCGGCCGATCGAATAGCTTTGGCTTTTCCGCCCAAAGGCGGGACTAATTACCCTTCCAACATTAACTCCGTGTTTTTGTGGTGCGGCCGCTCTGGCTGCATGTGCAGGCGAGACGCCCGCACCACAAGTTGTTTTTGGACGAGCACTAAGGCGTTTTACGAACTGGTCGGCAGGGGACCGTCGTCGAGGTCGCGCCAGACCATGGGGCGCCGCGAATAAGGCTCGATCCGCAGCACGGTCTCGCCGTTCTGAAATATGCGGACGGTGCCGTTGCTCTGGCTGACCGTGATGGCCACGGCATTGGTGGCACGACTGATCGCCGCAGCCGCCCAATGTCGGGCACCAAGCCCTTTGGAAAGGGTGACATCGGCTGCCGAACAATCCAAATACCGGCAGGTAGCCTCTACCGTGCCGTCCGGCGAGACGATGATCGCTCCGTCCATTTGGGCGATCTCTTTGATCCCTTCGCGAACGCGCGGATCGTTGAGGTTTCGTTCTTTGCGACTGTAGCCCTTGACCGGGTCGAACCCCACCGAGCGGCTACAGGCGAGGACTTTCCGCGAGTCACCGACGACGAAGAGCGTTCCGACGGGCTTGCCTTCCCTGCCCTCGCGACCGATTTCCACGGCAAGATCGACCACGATTTTCAGCGTGTCGAGGGGGACGCGGGTTTCCAGTTGGCGGAGGTCGCGGCCGGTGAGGCGGTTGAGGTGCTCGTCGAGGTTGATCACGCTCAGGCTGTCGATCGAATCGGCGTCGAAACTACTGTAGAGGGCCACCACGGCAGATCCCGGAGCGAGGATATCGTCGGCCACGGCCTCCAGGACGGCTTGGGTCAGTTTTTCATAGACCGGATTATCGGGCATTTCGAGGCAAATCGGCTCCAGGCCGGCCTCTTTGGCCCCAGTGAGTTGCTCGGAAGTGTCGGCGGCGACCAGAATTTTGGGATCCACGGCCATATTACGCAGCCGTGGCCAGTCGGCCGTTCCCTCGACGAGGAGCAAGATTGCATCAACCCCCGACGTCTCGGTCATGCGGACGGCGAGCGAGAAGAGGGTCTTGAACTGCTCGGTCAGTCGCAGTGATTGCATGCCTTGGGCCCCGGTCTGCTCGCGGTATTCGATCGGGATGTGAAAATGCCGCAGGTCGGTCGCTTGGCCGCCGTGCACGACGTGCCATCGCTCACTGCTGGTGGCATTGCCACTGTCCTCGACGCGCTCCTTATATTGTGGTTCCGGTACGCTCGTGGTCCGTTCGACGAACCAAGCCTCCCTGTTCGCTAAGCGTCCCATGTCCTGAATGTCCACTTCATGGTACGGCTTCTTGCCGTCCGAGGCAACGCCATTGCCGCTCCGCAACCCGCGGATTTTCTTGCTTCCATACAAGATCAGTTCTTCGCGGCATCCTCGCCTGCAAGAAGCCCTACCAACAAGCATCGGCCGCAGGCAGAAAGAAGTGATTCAAAAACAGCAATTTTCACCGGCTTCCAGGGAGCCGCTAGGAGATGCTAATCCAATCTAATGATACCACGGGATTATTCGCTGCGCCCACGATGGCGATTGAGCCGGACGCACCTCGCCGTTCTTCACGTACTGCCGCCAACGATCGACGTCGGCGGGATCGGTGCCAATGTCTTTGCCTGTCGACTCGTGCAGGGCAATCATCGCGCGATTCCGTATGGCGGGGTCCGTGTCGTCCAGGGCCGTGCCCAGTGCACGTTTCGCGGCCGGATCGTGCGAGTGACCCAAGGCCCGGGCGGCCGCCATGCGGACGTCGCGGTCACTGTCGCTGGCGAGCACGCCTTCGAGCACCTGTGCTGCCTCGGCGTCGCTACGCTTACCCCAGAGATTGCAGACGATAACCCGCACGTCGGCATCGGTATCCTTCACGGCCGCGCGCAACACGGCATCGGCCGTGGGACCACCATAGACTGCCAATGTGGTAAGAATATGGCCCCGCAGAATCGAGTCAGGCTCCTTGCGAATCTGCTGTGCTAGATCCTGGCAGATCGACTCCCGCTGGCCGGGGTCGGTCGTCTCCGGGGCCTTCCTGGCTAGTTCCTGAAGACTCTTGATTCGCTCGGTAGGAGTGGGAATGCCGTGATTGTCGATTACTTGGGTAGAGAACGGATACCAACTGGGTAATTTCTGCTCGCAACCACACAGGCCAGCCGTCAGCAGGCCGAAGATCAGCAAGCAGATTACGCCTCTTTGGTTTGCGATCATCCTAATCATTTCCCTAAACGGAGGATACAATGGCGGGACTATAGCATCGCTGGACGGTACCGCCAAGACGAATAATTGCTCAATTCTGATAAATTTCTCCCCCAGCTAATGAGGGGCAGCAGATGGGCCGAGCCTGGGCGAGCCCCACTAAAATGCTTTTGTCATCCATAATGCCCAATACCATTCCGCTGGTAATCCGTTCGCTGGCAATTACTCTCCAAACCCTGGCCCTGAGCTTGCCCCTGGGAACCGCCATGGCTTGGATACTGGTGCGGAGCAATCTGCCGGGACGGAAGATAGGGGTGAGCATCATCGTGGTGCTGCTCTTTCTGCCGCTCTACCTGCAGGCGAGTGCCTGGCAGGCTGGCTTCGGGCAGGAAGGGTGGTACTCGACCTACGGCGGCGAAGCGTGGCTGAACGGATGGAACGCAGCCGTTTGGGTTCACTCCATGGCCGCCATTCCCTGGGTCGCGCTATTTGCTGGTCTTGGGCTGCGGACCGTCGAGCCTGCCCTTGAGGAGCAGGCCCTGCTCGACGCCCCCCCCTGGCAGGTATTCCGCCAGGTGACATTGCCGGCATGTTGGCCGGCTTTGGGCCTGGCAGCAATCTGGGTGGCAATGTCTACGGCCAGCGAAAAGACGGTTACCGAAATTTTCTCGGTACGGACCTATGCCGAGGAGGTATTCAACCAAATCGCCGCGCACGAAGAGGCGAGCAGAGCCATGACCACGTTGCTGCCGGGCATCCTTGGCACCGTAGTGCTCCTGGGGCTTGGCATGTTCTGCTGTGTCCGACTGGCCAGCCCCGAGCGGCCGCCAAATCTGAAATTGAGCCGGGTTTATGCCCTGGGAAGATGGCGCTGGCCAGCGGCGCTGGGGATGCTGGCCGGGATGTTGCTCCTGGCCGGTGTGCCACTGGCAAACCTCGTCTACAAGGCCGGGGTCATGGTCTCCCAGACGGATGTAGGCCGAGTGCGGACCTGGTCGGCGGGCAAGTGCCTCTTGACCATACTCTGGGCACCATGGCAATGCCGTCGAGAATGCCTATGGTCGCTGGTGATCGGCAGTCTGGCAGCCACTGCGGCGGTTATGGCAGCCATTCCGCTGGCTTGGCTGGCTCGAAAGTCGCGGTGGCCGGGTATTTTGGCGATCGTGGTCGCACTGGTTTGCCTCGTCCTTCCCGGCCCGCTCTTGGCTCTAGCGATCATCGGTCTGCTGAACCGGCCAAACTGGCCGTGGCTGGTTTGGCTGTACGACCACTCGATCCTCGCCCCTTGGATGGCACTCACGGTCCGGGCAATGGGACCGGCAATCCTGGTTCTCTGGCATGGTGTTCGGACGATTCCCCAATCCATGCTCGATAGTGCCGCGACCGAGGGCTGCGGTTCCCTGGGCCAACTTGGACGGATCGTGCTACCCCAACGCTTGCCGGCCCTGGGGGTCGCTTGGCTGATCGGTTTGGCGCTGGCATTCGACGACCTGACAGCCAGCATTCTCGTAGTGCCTCCGGGGGTGCAGACGCTTTCCATCCATATTTTTAACCTCATACACTACGGCGTCGAAGACCAAGTCGCAGGCATCTGCCTGGCTCTGATGGTCGCATTGGGTGTTTTGGCTGTCACAGTGACCTGGTTGGCCTCCTTGGAACGGAATTTATTGGCTCTTCCGGTTCTGGGTGAGGAATATGAAAAATTGTAGGGCGGGAATGCAGCTATAATTAGGAGGTTGGCCCTGTTCGGCGCGGGTCTCCTGACCCCGCCGAAAGGTCAGACCGAAGGTCTCCTGGTAAATGGGAGACCTTCGGTCGGCGATGTGGCTCGATCGGGAGACCGGCCACAACGAGGAGACCGGCCACAACCCTGTTCCCTAATTCCTTCCCCCCAAAAAATTATGCTCCCCACAGCACACAATCTATACCGGTTCCGGCTGGCCATGTTCGTTGTCGCAGTCACCTGCTCGTCGGTCGAGGCCATGGATCATGTGACGTTGCATCGCGAACAGCAAACGCTGCACATCGATGGCCGCATCGTGTTGACTGCCCAAGACGGCGGATTGCTGTTCCTGGCCCGCGACGGCTTGCTCTGGCGGATACTGCCCGCGGAAATGGTCAAGCACACGACCGACGATGCGCCGTTCCGGGCCTACCCCGCCGAACCCATGACCAAGAGCGTTCTGGCCGATCTGCCCAAGGGGTTTGATGTCTACCAGACGGCGCATTACATGATTTTTTACGACACCTCGCGGGCCTACGCCCAATGGTGCGGAGCGTTGTTTGAACGGCTGTACTCCGCATTCCGCAACGCCTGGAACCGCCAGGGCTTTGAGATGGTCGATCCCGAATTTCGTCTCGTGGCGATCGTTTTTTCCGATAAAGCGTCATACATCAAGTACTCGCAAAAGGATCTGGGCGACGCCGCGGACTCGATCATCGGTTACTACAACATGGAGAGCAATCGGATGATCATGTACGACCTGGCGGGCGTGGCGGTAAACCGCCCGGGACGATCCGTCGGTCTCTCGCATATCAACCAGTTTCTCGCCAGCCCCAACGCACCCGGCGCGGTCTCCACGATCGTCCACGAGGCCACGCACCAGATCGCTTTCAACAGTGGTCTGCATCAGCGGCTGAGCGACTGTCCCAAGTGGTTCAGCGAAGGCATTGCCATGTATTGCGAGACGCCCGACCTGGGACGCGGAAAAGGCTGGGCGGGGATAGGAGCCGTCAATCGCACACGGCTCACCCAGTTTCAGCAATACATGCAGCAGCGGCCCGCCCGTTCGCTCAAGACGCTGATCGGCAGCGATGACCGTCTGCTGGATGTGAAGCAGGCCGTCGACGCTTATGCCGAGTCCTGGGCACTGACCTATTATCTCATCCACAAACACCCCAAGCAGTATATCGCCTACTTGAAGGTTCTTTCTCGCAAACAGCCGTTGGTCTATGACGAGAAAGCAACGCGGCTGGCCGAGTTCGAGAAGCAGTTTGGCCCCTTGGATAAACTCGACGACGACTTCGTGGACTACCTACAGACGCATGTGCGATGAGGGGTTGGCTAAACTCGGTGCTTGCCAGAAAAACGCTGCCGAAACCGACCAAGAGAAAAAACGTGCCTTCAGCAACAGAAACTAACTATTGAGATCTTACCTCAATGTCCCATGCCGCACATACCACCGCCGCACTGCCCCATGCCGCAACCGGCCTCGCGGCAGGGAAGTTCCTTGGTCTCGCTGCCAGAATGAGCCGCCGGCACGCTGAACGACTTCGTCAGGTGCGCCTTGCCGCAGGAGGGGCAAATCGGCTTCTCCGCGCCTCGGATTAAGAGTTCAAAATCGCTTCCGCAATCCTTGCAGGTATATTCGTAAATTGGCATCGGATCAGGCCCTTTCAACAATTTCATGGTCCAAATGGTTAAGATGTAGTATTCTACCATTTTCCATGAAGAAAAGAATCTAGGAGTTAGAAGTTAAAAGAACTCCTAACTCCTAACTCCTCCCCATGCTCCCCACCATCACCCGGCAGCAATCTCGCGAGGTCGATCAACGAGCAATCGAGCAATATGGCATGACGGGGCTAGTGCTCATGGAAAACGCCGGCCGCGGGACGGTGGATGTCCTTTGCCGCCTTGCGGAGACTGAGTCCGGCGGCCGTTTGGGCCGCGTTGCCGTCTGTTGTGGCAAAGGGAACAACGCTGGCGACGGGTTTGTCATCGCCCGGCACCTCGACCTGCGAGGGCATGATGTCCGCGTGCTCGTCTGGGCCGATCCGGCCGAACTGACGGGCGACGCCGGAGTGAATTTTAAGATTCTGCGGCATACGGGCGTGCCGATCGAAGTCTTTGGCAATCGCCACGACGCGGCCCAATTGGCCCAGCAGCTCGCCGGAGTGGAGTGGATAGTCGACGCGCTGTTGGGCACCGGTGCCAGCGGTGCCCCCCGCCCGCCGCTGGACGCGGTCATCGATCAGCTCAACGCCACCCCGGCGCAACGATTGGCGGTCGATTTGCCCAGCGGCCTTGATTGCGATACGGGGGTGGCCGCTCAACAGACGATTCGGGCCGATGAGACATGCACCTTCGTTGCCATGAAACGGGGATTTGTAACTCCGGGTGCCGAGCAGTACACCGGCCGGGTCCATGTGCTCGATATCGGCGCGCCACGACGGTTGGTGGAAAATGTGCTGGGTGCAAGGGGCTAGGCAGCCGAGACGGCTGCACCACAAAACGCGGTGATGTTTTTGGGCAGAACCTGTGTTTACTTTCGCCGCGACTCGGCCAAGGCGCGTTCGAGTTCTTCGACCCTCCGCTCCAACCGATCGACACGATGGCGAAGTTCCTCGATCTGTGCCTGAGAACTGTTGGGGGGGAACGGCTGCCGATTGGGTACGCTGAATGCCGGTCCCTCGGACGGTGGCGGGGGCGCTAAAATTGGAGGCGACGCTACCTCGCCCGGTGGTGGTGGGATGCTTTCTGTTTGTCCCGCGCCGAGGCCGGTCGGAGGCGGTGTGCCAGGTTGGCTCGACTGGGCCGTGCCCAGAGGTGCGTCCAAGATTACTTCAGCCCGCAGCGGCTGATTTCCACGGACCAACTCCAGCGACAAGCGGTCGCCCGGATTGAGGCCATTGAGAATGGCCGAGAGTTCACCAAGCAAGCGAATCCTACGGCCTGCTGCGGCGACGATCAGATCCTGGGCCTGCAAGCCGGCACGATCGGCCGGTCCACCGCCGCGGACGCTTAAAACTCTGACACCACGGCCGGCATTGTCGTCGGCAACCGCACCAAGATAGACTCGCGGTGCGACGGCAAACGTCACTGCCGACGGACCGCTAGAAGTGCGAATGCCCGATTCCAAGCGATCCAAATCGCCCTCTGCGGCTGTAGGCGACGTGCCTCCCAGACCTGCCGCAAACAAAACCACGATCCCAATGACCCAAGCCTTTTTCATGTTCCGCCGACCTTTCCTAAAAAGTTCGCTATCGCGTACGATGGAGGACAATCACCACATTTGGTTATTATAGCGGAAAGAGAACCCCATGGTTGATCCAGCCCCCCCGCGCATTGCTGAACTATTACCCGACCAGGAGGATCTTGGTCTCCGCCTCGTCTTGGGAGGACTTGAGCAGTCGCAGTTCTTGCAGGAAGTGGCCATGCTTCGTGCGTCGGTGCAACGGCAACCCCTGTCCGGCTACCGGGTTTGGGGGGCTTTCCGTGCGGAAAAATTGTCCGGGTCGCTTCTCGTCCAGACGCAACCCGGGCGGACGGCCGTTATTTGGCCGCCTCGGCTTGTGGCCGGAGAGCTGCAAGAAACGGGCTGCCAATTACTCCATGCAGGCATGAATTATCTCGCGCAGCATGGAATTCGCATGGCCCAGGCCCTCTTGCCGACTGATGTGGGGACGGATGCCGAATCACTGGTGGCCATTGGCTTGCAGCATGTGTCCGACCTACTTTACTTGGTTTGCCTAGCCGATGAATTCCCGACCAGCCCCCCTTCTTCCGTGCTATATTTTGAGCCTTACTCTCCCGCACTGCACGCGCGGTTTGCCGAACTGGTCGAAGCCACATATAAGGATAGTTTGGATTGTCCGGCCGTGAATGGAGTGCGCACTGTCGATGATGTACTGCAAGGGTATAAGGCGACTGGTCATTTCGACCCCGAACGATGGTTCATCGTACACCATCAGGGCGAGGAGGTCGGCTGCCTGATTCTTACCGAATACCCCGAACATGCGATCTGGGAACTGATTTACATGGGGATCCTGCCCACGGCGCGGGGGCGTGGCCTAGGCGTGGGGATTGTTCGCCATGCCCTGTGGCTCTCCGGACGGGCATCACAAAAGCGTCTTGTGCTGGCCGTGGACGCAGCCAATGAGCCTGCGCTGCGAATGTACGCAACCGCCGGATTTCAGGTGTGGGATCGGAAGTCGGTATACGTCCGAGTTCTCGACGAGAAAGGATCCAGAGGATAGATATTCCCGGCCGCGTGGACTAAAAAAACCTTACGTTTCAAGACATTTCAGGTTAATAAACGTCTTTGTCGGACGACGTATTCCCGATTCTCCGTTTTCTCCGTATCGAACGTCCCTGCGAGGCAAGCTGTTGAACATTTTTTCCACGCAGATCCAGGCATTGGAAGACCGGCCAGAAAATCGGTGGCTCCTCCGTTACGACCACGATTTTCGCGGAAACCGGCGCGACCAAGCAAAGAATATTTTAACTCGGGTCTCACAATCGCAACTGGACCTTTGACAGCAGTGCTAGCAACGCTAAAATCAGTCGGTCGAGTGACACAAGTGGAGGCCCGACAGGGCAGACGGCATTCGCGGTGAGGCAGGCGGTAGGAAATATCCACCAGCTGCCGCGCAGGGTGGGTATTGCAGTTCCTGCAGCCTGCCTCAGACCGAGAGAGCCGCCGTCTTGTCGGGAAAACAGGAACCAAGGCGGCATCGGCCGTCGCACAGCCAGTGCGTTCTTCCGGATCGGCTCAAAAAGCGATATTGCTAGGTCGCTGATTCAGCCGGTTAGGGAGGGGCGTGCGCCGGGGTAATGGAATTGACCAGGGACGATATGGACATCGTGTCGGCCTTGCTTGCTGCACTGGCCGACAGGGTCGGAAAAGACCGATTTGAACTTTGGTTCGGACCGCGGACGCAGGTCGTCTGGGACGGCCATGTCCTCGCGATCGGGGCGCCGAATCAGTTCTTTCTCGATTGGATTCGTGCAAACTTCCGCACGGCGATTGAGGAGGTCTGCTTGGCAATCCTCGGCCAGCGGCCGGCGTTGGAGTTTTGTGTTGAGGTTCCTGGCCAAAGCGGTGGCGTGGCCAGTGCAAGGGAAGACGGTATTGCCAAGCTGCCGGCGGGTTGTCAGTCGTCGACGCAGTCAGGTGTAGGTGAAATGGTTTCGTTCAACGGTCAGGGCAAACACGATGCGGCGAAAACGGCGGAAGTGGGCGCAGCGGCGCACACCTGTCGAGTGGCCAAGCAGGTGGAACCACCGCCCACTCCCGCCTTCTCGCCGCGAAAGTTTGCCTCGCTCTCGTCCTTCGTGGTGGGCGCGAGCAACCGGCTGGCCATGTATTCCGCCGAGATGGTCGCCCGCAACCCGGGACAGATCACGCCCCTCTTCGTCCACGGTCCCACGAGCGTCGGCAAGACGCATCTCCTGGAAGGTATCTGGTCGGCCGAGCGGAAGGCGGGCCGAGGCGCCACAACCGTCTATCTCTCCTCCGAGCAATTCACCAGCCAGTTCCTCGAAGCCCTGCGGGGTGGCGGCTTGCCAGTCTTTCGCCGCAAATATCGTGGCGTACGCGTGCTGATCCTTGACGATTTGCAGTTCCTGACGGGAAAGCGGGCGACCCAGGTCGAATTGATGCATACCGTCGACACGCTCCTCCGCGATGGCCGGCAATTGGTTTTCGCCGCCGATCGGCCACCGGTTGAATTGAGCGACTTCATGCCTGAACTGACCACGCGTCTGACCGGTGGAATGGTTTGCCGCATCGAGCCGCCCGATTACACCACGCGATTGGGGATCGTCGAGTATTTGTCAGGGCGTTTGGGGATTGAATTGCCTGCCGACGTGCAGCGGTTCGTGGCGTCGCGACTGACGGGACACGCCCGCGAACTATCCGGGGCTATATGCCGCTTGCAGGCCACGAGCGAGGCCACACGTCAGAAGATCTCGGTTCCTCTGGCCGAGGAGGCGCTCGGTGAAATGATCCAGCACAACACGCGCGTGGTGCGACTTTCAGACATCGAGAAGGCGGTTTGCAAGGTCTTTGGCATGGAACCTCATACGTTGCAAGCCGATGGCAAGACGCGCCGCGTCAGCCAACCGCGGATGTTGGCCATGTGGTTGGCGCGGAAGCACACGCGGGCCGCCTTGAGCGAAATCGGCGCGTTCTTTGGCCGCCGCAGTCATAGTACCGTGATCTCCGCCCAGAAGCGGATCGATCAGTGGGTGACCCTCGACGAACCATTCTGCATGCCCGAGCAAACGTGGAAAATCGATGAGGCCATTCGCCAAATTGAGCGGCAATTGACTGCGGGGTAAGTGCTCGTCCAAAAACAACTTGTGGTGCGGGCGTCTCGCCTGCACATGCAGCCGGGACGGCCGCACCACGAAAACACGGAGTTAATGTTGGACAGGTACTAAGTGTCGGGTTTTCCCAGTTATGTCCTTTCCGCGCACCCCATGCACCTCCTGGACGAAACCATCGTCGCGGTCGCCTCTCCGCCCGGCGGCGCAGCGCGGGGGATCGTGCGACTAAGCGGCCCCGAGCCGAGAAGCTGCCTCGAACACTGCTTCCGGCCCGACCCCTTCGTTCACCTTTCCTCACTTACGCGACCGACGGCCGTGCCTGGATTCCTCTCGCTCGCCGGCTTTGCATCTACGCTGCCGTGTACACTCTATCTCTGGCCCGACCAGCGAAGCTACACAGGCCAGCCGGTGGCCGAGGTCCACACCTTCGGTTCGCCGCCGTTGCTGGAAGCCATCGTGCGAGCTGCCTGCTCCGGCGGCGCGCGGCCTGCCGAACCGGGTGAGTTCACGCTCCGCGCATTCCTCGCCGGACGTATCGACCTGACCCAGGCCGAGGCCGTGTTGGGAGTAATCGATGCCACGGGTTCCGCGGAACTCGACGCCGCGCTCCAACAGCTTGCCGGCGGGCTGGCCGGTCCGCTGCGGCTGCTGCGCGACAATCTATTGGAACTGTTAGCCCACCTAGAGGCCGGATTTGACTTCGCCGACGAGGATCTGCCGTTCATCACAGCCGAGGATCTGCTGCGGCAACTTGCGGCGGCCACCGCCCACGTCGATCAACTCGGTAAGAAACTCGCCTTCCGCGGCGAGGCGGCCGTGCGGGTCCGCGTGGTGTTGGTCGGGCGGCCAAATACCGGCAAAAGCAGTCTCTTCAACGCGCTGCTTGGCCATGCCGGGGCCATGGTCTCCGATCGGCCCGGCACAACCCGCGATTATCTCACTGCCGAACTGGATCTCGATGGCCTGAAGTGCCAGTTGATCGACACGGCCGGCATCGAGGAACGCCTGCTGGAAAGCAATGCCGCGACGGTCGAGGATGCCGCTCAGGATATATCGCATGAGCAGCTCCGCACGGCCCACATCCGGGTGCTGTGTCTCGAGGCCGGAAGAGAACTCGACGCATGGGAGCGAGAGAAAGTTCAGGATCGCGACTTAAACCCGATCGTCGTGCTCACCAAATGCGATCGAACGGAATTCCCCCGCACATACACCGGGCCGATCCTGGAAACCAGCGCCATTACCTGCCTTGGGATGCATAAGCTCAAAGAGGCGATTCGTGCAGCCGTTCTTCGTGCGGGCGGTCCTCAGGCCGATGTAGTCGTCGGCACGGCCGTGCGCTGTAGCGAGTCATTGCGACTGGCCGCTGCTTCACTCGATCGCGCCTGTGAAGCCGCCCGAGCGGGCATCGGCGAGGAATTGATCGCTACCGAAGTCCGCATCGCCTTGAGCGAGCTTGGCAAGGTGGCCGGCGCTGTCTACACGGAAGACCTGCTGGATCGTATCTTCAGCCGTTTCTGTATCGGAAAGTAGCAACGACTCCCCTCCCCCTTTCGGGTGAGGGGCAGGGGGTGAGAGCGTTTGCTCCCCTATCCCCTATACGAACCGCTGCCGGATGGTGAAGGAGTTATGCATGCTTGATGTGGATACCGTTCCCCAGAGTAGCCGCTGCGCGACAACCTGGGTTAATTGGCAACAAGGAATGCAAGAGCAACGACCACACCGACCGCCAGCATGACAACGACAACAAACTTCTGTACCAGGTATCCCACGGGGATCAGCAGGCGCGTGACCAGCATATTAACGGTCAGACCTCCAATCACGGCGATCGCCAGCGGTTGCTGCATCTGGGCGCCAGGACCGAAGCCGAGAGCCAGCGGCAGCAGCCCCAGGATCGTGGCCATACTGGTCATCAAGATGGGGCGGAAACGAATTCGGCCGGCATGGATCAGGGCATCGTGCAGGGAAGAGCCTTGGGCGCAAAGCTGGCCAATGTACTCGATCAAGATGATGCCGTTCTTCACGTCCAGGCCGATCAGGAGAATCGCCCCCATGAACGAGGAAACATTCAGCGGCGTGCCCGTGATCCATAAAGCCCCTAGGGCGCTGGCCAGCGAAATCGGCTGGGAGAGAAAGATCAAAAACGGCAACGTCAGGCTGCGGAACTGAAAGCCCAGGAGCAGGAATACCAATGCCGAGGCGGAGATCAAGACCATCAAGAGGCTGGCAAACGATTCCTGCTGGGCGCGGAACTCGCCGGCCAACTCCCAGCGGTATCCGCGGGGAAAGTTCAGTTTGGAGATTTCGGTTTGGAGCTGCCTGTTGATCTTGCCTAGGTCCAACTTTTCACCCTCTCCGGAAACCGTGATGACCGGCTGCTGGTTCTCGCGCCACAGGGCATTGGGACTGCGCTGGGATTCGATCGTCGCCACCTGGCCCAGCAGGACGAAGCAGGGCGACGAAACTCCGCCGCGAGTTGCGGCCGTCTTGCCCTCCGACGCCCCCGGCAGTGCGATCGGTAATTGCGCGAGGCGATCGCGATCGAAGCGGACCTTGTCCGGATAGCGCACGCGAATCCCGGTGATGCGGTCCTGCTCGGGCAGCGTGGCGGCAATCTGGCCATACAAGGCGGCGTTGAGCTGGTTCTCGATATCTTGCTCGGTCAGGCCGATCCTGGCCAAGGCCACGCGGTTCGGCCGGACCACCAGATCCGGATTTCCCAATTGGACGTGGGTATCGACTTCATCCAAGCCCGCTTTTTCGACAATCTTGCCGACCGGTTCGGCCAACTCGCGAAGCGTGGCCCCATCCGGTCCAAAAATCTTCACCTCGACAGGGCTATTGATGCCGTTGAGATCGTCGATTTGGTCGCGTATGAGCGGGACTAGCTTGATATCCTTGGCGTCTGGGATCTTCGACTTCAATTCCTCTTGCAGCGACTTGAAGATCGCAGCCATCGGCCTTCGCTGACCGGGCGGTTTCAACGCGACCTCGATATCGCCGCGGAAGGCTTCCGTGGCAAAAATCCCGTTTTCTGCCCCGGTGCGGCGGAGGTAGCCGGCCACGTCTGGGGTTTCTGACAAGATTTTGTCGATCCGCCGTGCGACTTCATCGGTTTTGGTGAGCGAAGTCCCGGCCGGCATGAAATAGTCGAGGATAAACGCCCCCTCGTCCATTTCCGGCATGAAGCCGGTTTCCAGGTGGTTCAAGAACCACCAACCTGGCAGGCAGGCCAGCAGCGCCAAGAGGATGACCAATCGCGGCCATCGCAAGGTCAAGCGGAGGACCCGCTCATAGACGTCGGCCATCAACCGGTAGATCGGCCCGCTGGTGGGCATGGCGCGATTGGCGAGAAAGCGCGAAGCCAAGACGGGGACCACCGTGAGACTCACGACCATCGACACCAGGAGCGCCACGGTGAGCGAGAGGCTTAGCGACTGAAAGAATTGCCCTACCACGCCGCGAACGAAGGCCAGCGGCAGGAAGACGAGGATCGTCGTCAGCGTCGAGCCGATCACGGCTCCGCTGATTTCGCGGCTGCCGCGATCGATCGCGAGGTCGCCGCTTTGCCCTTCGGCGAGATGCCGGGCGATATTTTCCACGACCACCACCGAGTCGTCAATGATCAGCCCGATGGCCACGGCCAGGCCGCCCAGCGACATGAGGTTGAGCGTGTCGCCCGTGAGGTACAGGAATACGAAGGTGATGATCAGGCTCAGCGGTATGGAAACGGCCGTGAGCAGTGTCGCCCGGATGCTGCGGAGGAAGAGCAGCAGAACGAGCACGCTAAAAGCGCCGCCGATCAAGATCGCGTCGCGGACATTGGCGATCGACGTTCGCACCAGGTTGCCCTGGTCATAGACCTGCACGATCTCGACGCCCGGCGGGGCCGACTTCTGCAAATCGGGCATCATTTCGTTGAGCCGCTGGGAAATGGCCAGGGCATTGCCCCGCAGACGGCGGAAGACGGTCACGGCGACGGCGTTTTTTCCGTTCGAGCGGATCAACGACGTGCGATCCTCATGGGCGATGATGACGCGTCCTACATGGGCTACGCGGATCGTCTGGCCGTTGACGTGCGCGAGCACGAGTTGCTCCAGTTCGAGAGGATCGGCGGCCTGGCTGTTCAAGAGCACCTGAAATTGCAGCGGTCCGCGGTCCAATCGGCCCACGGCTCGGAGGCGGTGATCCTTGGCCACGCGATCGGCCACGTCGGCAATCGACAGGCCGGCGGATACAAGCCGCTGCGGATCGACTTCCAGGACAATCTCGCGGATGTCGCCTCCCTGGACGGTTACATAGGAGACATCGTCGATGCGGCTGATCCGCGGTCGCAGATCGTAAAATGCATAGTCGTGCAGGGCCGACGGATCGCGTCCGCCAGTAACAACGAAGGAGATGATCGGAAAGACCGATGGCGTCTGCCGCTCGATGAGCGTGCTGGTGCCCGGCGGGAATTGAGCGTTGATGTCGGCGATCTTGGCCCGAATATCGTTGAGGGCTTGCACCATCTCGGTGCCGGCCGTGAAATCGATGTTGACCTCCGACGCCCCGCGAACCGTCTTCGAGCGCACCTGGCGGACGCCCAGCACCGTGCCGACGGCTTCCTCGATAGGCCGGGTAACGGCCACCTCGACGGTCCTTACGGCCAAGCCCGGCGTTTGGGCCACGATGACAATCCGCGGGAAGGCGACTTCCGGATAGATGCCGCTGGGCATCCGCAGCATGAAAATGAAACCGAAGATGGTCAAGAGCAGCGTGGTCAACACGATCAGCCCGAAGTAGGGCCGAGCCAGCACGACGAGGTTCAGACTGTGCTTCTCGGAGCCGTGCGGCGAATTGCTAGAAACGCCGGGAGCGATCATTTCCCGCTCTCCGAAACCTTTTCAGCAGATTTTTTTGCATCCGGGGCTTTTTTTTCGGCTTCGGACGGCTTGACCTCTTCCGTTTTCTCAACGGTTCTCTCAATGGTGACCTCGGTATCGTCGGGCAGATTATATCCGCCCTCAACAACCACCGGCTCACCGGGCTTGAGGTCCGTGCCGCCAATCTCGATCCAGTGTTCATCTTTCAAACCGAGCTTCAGATCGTGCAAAACGGCGGTTTTGCCGTCGCGGACGACGCTGATGACGATTCCATCGCCCGGATCGTGAACGGCTTCCAGCGGCACGGCGAGGACTTTTTCCTCGCGGACGGCAATCGTTGCGGAAACCGCCTGGCCGAACGTCAATTTGTTGTCGGAATTCTCGACCAGGATGCGCACCGGAAGGTTGCCCGTTTGCGGATCGACCACCTTGCCGATGACCTTCACTTTGCCCGCGATCGCGCAGTTGGCCTGGCCTGCTGCGTCGCACGCGCAAATTTGAGCTGCCTGCTCAGCAGCCGCGCGCTGGGCGTCAACCACGCTCAGCCAGACGACGACGTTCAACTGCCGGGAATCGACGACCTCCCCCACGCTGGTTCCGACCGACAAGGTTTGACCAAGTTGGCAGGTGAGACTGTTCAAGACGCCGGCAATCGGTGCGCGGATCGTAAGTTGCTCGACCTGTGCTCTGGCAGTGTCGACGGCGGCTTGGGCGACGTCGATGCGCGTCAGGGCCTCGGCAATCGCTTGAGGCCGCGGCCGGAGCATTAGCACGTCATGCTGGGACTGGGCCGTCTTCCATTGCAGCGTGGCCAGCCGCAGGGCCGACTCGGCATCGTACATAGCTGTCCCGGAGATTTCACCGCGATCGCGCAGGGGCTGCAGGTGGTCCACATTGGAACGGGCTTTTTCGACCGCCACCTGCGCCTGTTCGATGGCCAGCTTGGCGCTATGCTGCTCTTCGACCCTCGGCAGCGACTGGAGCAACTCGAGTGATGCCTTGTGAGAATCGCGGGCCGCTTCCTTTTCTTTCAGATTTTTGCCGGCGACGGCACTGTCCATTTCCACGATGGCGCAGCCGGGTTCAACGCGGTCGCCCGGCTGCTTGAGGAGATGGATTACTCGCCCTTCGCTGGCTGCGGTGAGGAGGGCATACCGCTGCGGGATTGCCTCGCAACGCCCCAGGCCGCAGACCTTGTCGGCGATCGTTCGCTTTTCAGCCGACTTGACGCGAACGCAGACATCGGGATCCTTCTTCGCACCCTCCTGTTGCGCAGCGGCCTGGCCGCCATGGCGACATCCCAACAGGCAAACTAGAAGCATGATGTAGGGTGGGACCAGCGAGCAGGCACCATGCGCAGCATGGTCGCGAGCGCCGGCCCACCAATTCCTGCACTCGGTGAACCGGTGCTCGCCGGGGGCGAACTTGTCCGACCCTACACTCTGATCCCGACCTAGGGAGACCATTGCAGTTGATTGGCTGGGTGCGAGGGTATCTCTAGGCAAAATAACCATTGGGGGATTCGTAGTTTGTAAGATTCAAAAGCTCTCCAAGCCGTAAAGTTTACTTCATCATCCTAGGTTCAGCGAGTTGGAAACCGGTGTTTATCGAAACGCCCGATTCTGCCGATTCTAACCAGAAGACCAGTTCTAACGCAAGTTCCGCAAATTACAATGATCAGGCACAGCGATGCGATATAACGGTATTTTGCCTGTTCTGGCCTTTCTCGCTTTGATTCCCTTTGCCGCCAGGGCAGAGGGGCCGGCCGAAGACGTTCCGACAGGCCCCCCCCTTTCGCTGGCCGCACAGATAGATTTAGAAACCGCCTTGCAGTGGACCCTCCAGAGCAACCCAAACCTCGTCACCGCACGCCAGAACCTATCGGTCTCGGCAGAGGCGGTTGCCGTGGCGCAGCATTTTCCCACAAGTCTCAACCCGTCGGTTTCGATCACCTACACGCCTTGGGTTTTTGAACGGCAGGCCAATGGCGACATCCAAACCCTGGACCGAGCGGTTTCGGTCACTTGGGCACAGCCCATTGAGTTAGGCCATCGGCAGGCATTTCGTGAGCGGGCGGCCCAGGCATTGTACTGCCAGACGCGATGGAACGTCCTGCAGTTAGAACTCTCGGCCCTGGTGCAGACCTATCGCTTTCACCAAACGGCATTGTATCGCCGCGAGAAGCTTGCGATCGCCCACGACTTGAATACCTTCAGCACGCACCTGGTGGAGACACTGCGGCGGCAGGCTGAGGCCAACCAAGCGACGGCAGCCGATGTCGTCCTGGCCGAGGTGGAGAACCAGGCGACGGTCGAGCAATTGGAAACGGCCCGGCAGGATTATGTCTCGGTCCTGGCGGACCTTCGGCAGCAGATGGGTATCCCGAGCGTTGCGGCATCGGCTGAGCCGACGGGAAGCTTTCGCGTGCCCGAAGACCGCATGCGCGGCAACGGCGAGACGCTCGTGCAGTTGGCGCAGGAAGGCCGGCCCGAGGTGCAGATGGCCGCGGCAACGGCGGCGAGTTCGCGGGCAGCCTTGTCACTGGCCCGCGCGGATCGCTTTCCCATAACCTCGATCGGCCCGGTCTATGAGCGCAACGAGTCGGGGGCCGTGTTCTACGGCCTTGCCCTGAGCAGTCCGATCCCGCTGCTGAATACAGGCAGTTCGATGGTTGGCCAGCGGGAGGCCGAGTATCACCGCGACTGCGTCGCTTGGGAGCAAGCCCGGCAGCAGGTTGCAACCCAGGTTCTCGCCGTGCTGGTGAAGTGGAATCAGGCCCAGCAAGCGGCCGAGCGAACCCATGCGCGTTTCGAGCCGATCCGCACGCAAACCGATCGGATGCAGCGGCTGTACGATGTGGGGCAGACCGATCTGCTCAAACTGCTCCAGGTGCGGCGGCGGTTCATCGAGGCCCGCAACGTGGAGTTGGACACCATTTGGCAGACGATACAGGCTTATGCCGATTTGCTCACCGCCACGGGCGGCACGCCGCTCTTGAGCGCGTCGCCAAAGTAGTTGCTCTCTTACTTGCCGCTCTCGATCATCTCCCCCACCTTGCGCAGCGTCTCGATATCGATCTTGCGGAGCTTGCCTTCGTAGTTGGGGCCTGCGTCCAATGAAAATATGTTGCCATGCTTGACGGCGCCGCGGTACTCGCGGTAGATGGTCTCGGCTGGGATGCAGAGATTGTCGTGTTTGGGCAGCGAGTAGAACCACATGGCGCCGCCCTCGTGCGGTGGCAGGATCGGATAGGTAAATTCGCCCACGAGGAAACCCTTCACCGGTCCCGAATGCTGCATCTCGCCGGCCCGCAAGTCCGTGCCGTCGCCGGACCGGCCGCCATTGCAGCCCACGAAGCAGCCGGGTTGAAAGCCCTTGACCCAGGCATTCAATTCCTGGTGCGTGATGCCGGAATGCCCGGCCGCGCAGTCCATCCAGAAGAATTCGATGGGACCATACTGCGTGCAAAGCTCCTTGAGTTGTTCCTTGACCTTGGCCGGATCCTGGCCCGTGCCGCCGCCTTGACCATCGCGGGCACCAGGAAAAGTCCAGTCGCCTTCGGAAAAGTAGAGTGCCAGTTTAATACCATATTTGTCGCACGACTTGCGCAACTCGGCCAGCACATCGCGGCCCAGCGGCGACTTGGTCACCTTGCGGTCGGTGGTCTTCGTATCCCAGAGGCAAAAGCCGTCGTGGTGTTTGGTGAGGAAGAGGATATAGCCCATGCCGGCCTCCTTGGCCGTGCGTGCCCATTGATCCGTATCGCAGCCGGTGGCCTTGAAGAAGGCAACATCCTTGACGCCGGGCGTCCACTCCTTGCCGGAAAACGTGCTCAACGACCAGCAGATGAACATGCCCCACTTGAGGCTTTTCAGTTCCTCGGCCCGTTTCGTCATGTCGACGGCGGCCGGTGGTTCGGCATGGACAGGCAGGCAGGCCACGAGGAGGGAAAAAAGCACACAGATTGCAATCGGGCGGGTGTTCATGATTTTGCTCAGGTGGGGAAGGGGTAATGCTAACGGATAAAAGTCAAGGCCACTATCATACCGTCACCACGCGACGGAAGGCAATATGGGCCTGAATAGGCATAAATAGGCCAGCGTCATTTTTGCGGGGGAATCGACGCTCGCGAAATATGGAGACGACTTGGGAAAACGGAGCGGACTTGGCCCCGGAATTTCTTTATGCCCAGATGAAGACATTCGCGTGAGGGGCAAACGCTGTGCGGAAAATAGCCCGTTTCGTCAAGTCGACAGCGGATGGCGGTTCGGCATGAACAGGCGTGCCACGAGGATGGAAAGAAGCACACAGATTGTGAACGGGCGGGTGGTCAGGGTTTTGCTCCAATTTGGGAGGGAAATGTATGGTGCAGTCAACGAGCACATCGTATAGTGAGTTTGGCACACCGACCAACAGACTGTTACTTTGCGAGTACGCCGTCGAATTTCAGATTATTGATTACCGACTTGAAAACCGTCCCCGCCTCGCCCCACTGCGATTTGAGTGCCGTGCAAGTCATGATACAGCCACCGTTCTTTGATGGAAACATGACCGCCCAATTTTGCAAGGTTCTTTTGCTGGCCGGATCATCCCACTCGTAGATTATGGAAAATACTATATGCGCACCTATGTGAATGTGTGAAGTCTTGATTTCTGGGACCGGCACATCCAGGGCAGCAAACCCATCCTTGATCTCCTTAACGGTTTTGTCTTCGGCCAAGGAATTCAGGGGAATGCGGTCTTTTACAGCAATTACATTTATATTCGGCGCGAAGCCATCGCTCGGTGCGCCGAAGATAAACACAAGGAATCCCGGATCGGATCCCGTGATCTTCTTTGTTTCCTCCGAGATCTTGTCTAGTTCTTTTTTGGAAGCACTTTTCCAAGCGGCGGGGTAGGTGAGCGAAAAACCTTCCTGGTTGACATGCTCACCGGCCTGAGCCGCCGATAGTGAACAAACCACTGCGAGCACTAGCAAATAGAACATTCGATAGAGCATTTTATCTCTCCGAACTTGTTTTGGAACGATACATAGGGATTCTTTACGGTAATCGTGAGAGTACCAATAATAGCGTTCCGCGGCAAAATTATAGCGGCAATAAACTACCACACTCCAAAGTATGTCACCCCACGAACTCCGGCGTCACCAACTTTGGAATCACGCCGGCCGCATGTCCGCGGGCAAGCAATTCGGTGATGGCCTGGCGGCCGCGCGGACCAATATCCAGCGTCCAGTCGTTGACGTACATGGCGACGAATTCATCGGCCTTGGCTGGGTCCAATCCGCGGCCGAACTCCAAGGCATACTCCAATGCTTCGCGGCGATGCTGCAAGCCATACTCGATGCTCGCGTGAAGCAATCGCTGCACGTCGGCAATGACTGGCTGCCCGAGATTCTTGCGTACCCCATTGGCTCCCAACGGCAATGGTAGGCCGGTTTGTTCGTACCACCATTGACCGGTGTCAACGATCAACTCCAGGTTCTGCTCGGTGTAGGTGAGTTGACCTTCGTGGATGATCAGTCCGGCGTCGATCGGTTGACCTTCGTACTCACCAGCGACTACGGCATCGAGAATACGATCGAACGGCACGACCACCTGACGGAACTCCATGCCGAGGCAGAGCCGCAGGGCCAGGTAGGCGGTGGTGAGCGTGCCGGGCACGGCAATCGTGGCACGGCGATAAGTGTCCAGCGGCTGTTTTGTCCGCGCTACGAGCATGGGGCCATAACGATCGCCCATGCTCGCCCCGCAAGTACACAGCAGATAGTGATCGGACAGATGGGCATAGGCGTGCAGGCTCAGGGCCGTCAGTTCCAACTCGCCACGGAAAGCCCGGCGATTGAGCGTTTCGATATCGACCAGTTCGTGCTGGAACTGGTACGGTCCGGTGTCAATCTTGCCGCGGGCCAAGGCGTAAAACATGAACGCATCGTCGGCATCGGGGCTATGGCCAATACGGATTTTCAAGGGAGTGTCTTTCACGGCGGCTTCTTCTGGCACGAAATGTCGAAAGGAGCAAGTATATCTCCCCTTTTCGTCAATTGGAAGTGGTCGTCACCCCTTGCTCAATGCACCGAAGGATTGACGACGGTTGCCGATTGGGCACGTCGCACATCGCGAGCGCGGCCCAACTGACTGTAGGCGCGGGCCAACTCCATGGCCTCGTTGCTATCGAGCAGTCGGCCCAAGCGGATCTTCGTTTCCAGAACCTCGACAACCCGCCGCGGTTGCCAGGCTTCATTCCAGGCCGTGCAGATCCAGCCCAGATACTCGTCAGAAAGCAGATGCGACCGGTAAATCTGCCAGGCGAGTTCGGTCTGGGCCGGAACGTCGGTCGTGAGTCCAATCTGGATTGAAATGAGGACTTGGCGGAGCGAGGCATCGTGAGTCTGGCGGGCCAATTGTGCCGCCAGATCGGCATCTTTGCCCGTCGTCAACTCGCTGCTGAGCAACGAAAGCACGTAACGCCGGTCGGCCGAGCCGGGCGTCATCAGTTCAGCGGCCTTTACCAATATGCGACAGGCCGCCGCACCGCGCCGGTTTGCGGCCCAACGGCAGTAGTACCCGCTCCGCTGGGCTTGCGGCAAGTCGGGCAATTCCACCGCCCGCTGGAAGAGGCGATCGGAGTCCATCCGACAGGCCTCCCGGGCGGTTGGACCTGGCAAGCTACCCTCACCACCGGCCCCTTTCCGGGCATCGACTGAAGGTTGGGCGGGAGAGGGGAGCTTTTTACCCTCACCCTCGACATCTCCGAACGGATCATCATGCAGCACAGCCCGTTGAACTTCACGGGCTGGAAGCTCGTGCCACGAATCAACATCAGCGTCCTTTTCAGCAGTCGCAGCGAGCGGTTTGCCGAGAATTTCCGCCATCGATGCCAATTGCTCTGCCAATTCCGATGATGAGAGTTTGGGACCGCCGTCGCCCTTGAGGCCAGCAGCCCAATTTCGGGCCACGGTCAGGGCATCGCCGTCTCGGCCGTTCTCCAGGAGCAGTTCCACGCATTGGCGGTAGCGTTGGAAGCGGTGGCTGTCTCGGGCTTCGGTTGCGATGGCGCGATAGGCATGGGCGATAGCCTCGTCGCTGCGTCCGGCGGCGCGGGCCGCGCTGACCAGATTGTCCCAATCGACGACATTCCGCGAGCTCTCCGGTTGCAGCAAAAGCAGGTCGTGTCGCTCGATCGCGGTCAGCCATTGCAGGTTTTCATTGCCGAGGAAGCGGATCAGCCCCATCCGATTGCTACGGACGACATCGCGCAAACCTTCCAATAACGGTTCGCGGTTGCCCAGTTTGCGGTCGTGCTCATGGCACCATGCCTTCAGCAGCACGATCAGCGGATGATGCGGATGCTCGGCTGCGGCAGAGTCGAGGTGCCGAGCGGCCAGGGGCCAGTCGAATGCCTGCATCGCACCGATCGCCAGTTTCAGCGAGCGGTCGACGGCCGGCTCGTCGTTGCGGCGATCGAGAATCACGTAATCCGGCCAGTCGGCGGTCAGTTCGGGTACGCGCCGCTTGTTGATCTTTGGTCCTGGTACACTCCAGCAAGCCAGGACGCGGCCGGAGGCATCTTCCCAGCTAATCGTGTCGTCCGACCCCGCGGCATCATGCACCCCGCGCGAGAATCGCAACTTGGAGGCCAGCTTGCCGTTGCAATACGATTCCCAAGCGACCGGATAACCGCCTTGGACGGCGAATGCCATCTCGATCCTTGTCTGGGCCGATTCCGCCAAGGCCCGGGGGACTAGCCGCAGACGGACGATGTCGCACTCACCCCCTGCCCCTCTCCCTGAGGGAGAGGAGAGCTTTTCAATGCGGAACGCCCGGGCCAGATCGGCATTGCTGCGGTGCGGCATCCAGGGCAACTGATTGTCGACAAGTTGCCGCACGGTTTCGCCCCAGTTGCCGATTTCAACCAGCCCGAAATCCGGCGCGGCGACGGCCGCTTCACGACCTTGGAGCCGAGCCACGAGGTGCGGTGCGATAATCTCCACGCGCTGGTCCGTGCGGTGGACGGCGATCGTCTCGCCGCCGCCCACTGGGTCCGTTCGTTGCCAAACGGCCGTTTCCGGTTCGCTGCGCACGGCAAGCCGGGCTAACTCTTCCGGCAAAGGCTTTGGCGGTCGTTGTACATCGGGGCTGCCCGCGGCCTGGGCCTCGGCAAGAATGGGCAGGATTGCCAGGCCGTTGGTATTGCCGCCCGGTTGCCAAGGCCGCTGGTGGCAAAGCGATTCGTAGCGGCTGCGGTGGAGAAGCGTCAGCAACCGCGAGACCTTGCAGTGTACATCTGGGCTGGCCGAGACGCCGACTACCAGCCGATTCTTATCGATGGTCACAGTGCAGTTGCCGCCATTCTCGCTCCACGAGGTGATGGCCGCATTGTTCTTGATCACGTCCAGCAGCGAATTTTCGTCCGTCTCATCGACATCCTCTGGCAGTGGTAACGGCGCAGTGAGGGCCTTCAGCTTGCCGGTCGAGTCGCGAGGCACGGGAATCTTTCGCAGCCGATCGAAGAGGACGTCGATCTGATCGTGAATATCGTCCGAAGCAGAAACAACCAGATCGAGGGTCGGATTGAAGAACGACAAGAAAAAAGCACCGCCGTTCTCTACCCAGGACTTGCTCTCCACGATATTGGTAACCATCTCGGTCAAACTGCTGCCGTCGAGTTCCACTATCTCGCTCATCGGCTGCCAGGCGAGCGGCAATCTGGGAGGAGTGACCGCAGGAGGCGGAACGGGCCGATTTCTGTTCTGCGGTGTTGTTGTCATCGGGGGTTTCGGCATCGTAGGGACGGGAGACGTTGGCTCGGCAGCGAAGAACGGATCTTCGATTTCCGGCATCTCCAGGTGCGGATCCGTAAGATTCAGCGTCTCCTGAATACCGACGTTTTCCTGCAAATTGGCGTCCGACCCGGCGACGGACATGCTGGCGGGAGATGGCTGGATGCCGGGGCCGGCGGACATGCCTCCGCCCATACCGCCCGCGAATCCACCGCCTCCTCCCATGCCACCACCCATCATTCCGCCCATTCCACCCATGCCCACACCACCACCCATACCACCCATGCCCATGCCACCGCCCATACCACCCATGCCGCCACCCATACCACCCATACCGCCACCACCCATACCGAAACCCCTGTTCGAGGGCTGATAGCGGCTCTCGGGCCATTGGCCGCTGTGTTGAAAAGCTTCTTCCGCGGTCCATACCCGGCCGCAGATTACCCCGGAGGCCGAATGCAAACGAATCACTGCATTTTCGTAGCTCTCCGCCTTCTGCGGCGTGGTAATTAGCAACGTATCGCCATGAATCACCCAGGCGAGTTGGGCTTGTTCCAGGATCCAGCGCAGCGATTGCCGGGCCGGGACGTTCTGCCAAGTACCGTTGAGTATGGTGTTGCCGTCGATAGCTTGGTCGGCCAATCCCTGCCAATCGACGAGAATCGTATCGTTGATCGTCTCGGCGAATTGGGCGACGACCTCGCGGAGCGGCTTCTCGTGGAACTGCATGTTGATGGGCCGGTCTAGTTTGGCGCGGATCCGTCGCCTGGCGGCCTCCTCGCGATCGAGATAGGGATTGGCCAGCAGATGGAGTTCGGCTGGACGATTGCCCAAAAGAAGATCGGCCACCGGATAGAGACGAGCGTGCAATCGAGGATCATTCGTTGCAGCGTCGGCCGAGGTGACCAACAGCCGATGCGGCTCTTCGACCAAGACCAGTTGATGCTGCCCCAGCGCGAAGCGGACGTAATCCAGCAACGACATCCGCCCCGGTCCAAAGATCCCAATGGGCTTGGCGCTTTCTGGCGAGACTCGGGCATGGAGTTGGCCTTTATGTCGCTTGGCCGCCGGTTTGGCTGGCTTGGAAGCGTCATCGCCAAAAGCATCGTCGCCCGTAGTATTCCGAATGGCGGCGTAATCGACGCTCAGGTTGACGCCGGGCAAGCTCCGCAAGCGGCTGATGACATCTTGCAGGCTTTCGGCGGCTACGTCTTCGCTCTTAGGTGTAATTTGGATCTCTCGCAGCAACTGCCGAGCGTAGGGATGATCGGCGAGGAAATCAGAGTCCGTGGCCGGCGCAAAACTGAGGAGTGCGAAGAGGTCGGGACGGCAGGACTCAGCCGATGGCCTCGCGGTCGGATCAAACATGCCTCGCTGCGGTCCCAAGGCATGTAGGGCCGCTCCCCGCCGCTCGGCCGCCAGGCACTGGTGCAGCAGTTCGCGGTACTCGTCCGACTTGAGGGCCGGTTCCATGTCGCGGATCTGCCGCAGCACCAGCACGCCGTACCGGGGAATTCCCAGGGCCAGAGCTTCCTTTGCTTCGCGGAGGGATTGCTGCAGATAGTCTTGCTGGGCCTTTTCCTCTTCCTTGCGGTCCTCGGCTGCATCGAATCGTGCCGTATCGGCGACGGCTGTCGCAGACTTCGAGTCTTCGGGTGCCCAATAGCGGCGACGCTGCCGCCGGTCGATTCCGCGGTTGACATAATCCGCCTCGGATTCCAGAACCAGGAATGCCGTGTAGGGCGAAAGCAGGCTCCACTCCTGCGAAAGCGCGACGATCGGCGGATTTGCCTTCAGAGGTTGCTGCTGAGGAGTCTGTCTAGTTTGCGTTTCCTGGTTCAGCAATTGCTCCAGCTTGCGCTGCGCCCAAAAGCGGCCCAGGAATACATCGTCATGCCTTGAGTCCAACGAAAGTTCCTTGCCAATGACGACGTCTTTTCCATCCCGGTGGACGGTCAACTTCAGTCCGATCGGACCTTGCGACGCCGTCCGGCCAAGTACCTTCAGCGGCGTACCGGGCAGCCATGCCGTCGGATAGAAAAGATCTTCGTGCGCGGCACCCGCGACTTCGAGCTTGGCGATTTGCTCCGGGCTTGGCATCCCGGAGAGCAGCCAGGCTAGCAGCTCGCGCGAACTTCGCGCCGGGCTGGCCAGGTCAAAGACCAGCCCGCCAGTGGCTCGGGCCAGCGACTCGACGGGTTCCAGATTGGCCCCATTCTGCACGATAACGGCCAGGAACGTCGCCTTGCGGTGGTCATATTGGGAGGCGATCCGTTCACGGAAGCCGCTGATACCCGCCTGCCCCGTACTATGCTTGCCGCTACCGATGTATAGGACCATGCGGCGGCGATTGGGCGAGTTATCGTCGAAATCGGCCATCGAGGGTAGATCACGTAATCCGCTGAGCAGATCGGAATCGCCCAGGCTGATCTGATCGTCAAACATTTTTAAGGCTGCGGCAATTTCTCGCGTTCCGGCGGCCTGCCAATGGTCGGTCAGGGTGTAGGTCTCGATGTTCGTGGCCATTAGCCGGAACCGATCCGTGGGGAGGAGGTTCAGCATCACATTCCGCACGGCGGCCCGCAGCAGGCGATTGCCTTGGGTTGCCGACGACGTATCGACCACGATCGCCACGTCCGCCGGTGATGGTGGGCCGGATGCTTCGCCTCGCGGTCGCGGGGGTAGGGTTGCCAGGAAGTAAGTCATCGGACTGGCCGACGAGGAAAGGGCCGTCGCGCCCGTTCCGGACGGGTTGCCCTGCGGTTGTTGGGGATTGCTCGGCGGCAGCGGTTCGGCCAGATAGCTGCGTGCGCTGGCTGGCCCATCGATCTTCTGCCGGAAACTTAGCAAAAAATCGCTCTGCGGCTGATAGTCTTTCTTTTGCAACGAGAATGTAATCTTCTCTTGCGGTAGGGTGGACTTTAGTCCGCCATTCTTTTTCGAAAACGTCGTCTCCGCATGCGACGGGCTGGCTGAAGTATCCTCCAGGGTTGGCCCCAGGATTGTACCGCTGAGTTGAAAATCGCCGATCGGCTTCAAGTCGGAAAAGAGCGGCAGTTGAAACTGAAAGTGCCCGTCGCCGCTTTCCAGCGGAATCGTATAATCCAACAGGATGCGTTTGAAATTGCGGGCGGGAACCGGAAAGACCCGCATCTTGAAGAGATTGTCGCCAATCTGCTCCAGAATGCCGGGATCGCGCTGCCAATGTACGATGCTGTCATAGATGTTCGACGCCTGTTGCCGCTCCAATAGTTCGCCTTCGATGAGTTGTTGCGGGGTGACGTACATGGCAAAACGGCTCACCGAGGCGCCGCGGGGCAGGTTGAAGACGAACGTGCCTTCTTGCTGGGTGGCAAGCGGGTTGTAGAACGACTGATCGATCTGCACCAAGGCGACCGGCGGCTGGAGAACGACGTTGACGCGATAACGCGAAACATCGAGCCGAACCGGCGACGCGCTCTGGGCGTCCTTGACCACCAACTGCCCGAGCCCCTGGGCAGGCGGGAATGCCGTGGTCCAGGCTTCGATCCGCTTCTTCTCCGCCGGAGTCACCTCGGCAACGATGCCCGGCTTCTTCGCGTCCAGGAGGACCAGCCTTTTCCCCGTCGCACCGGCTGGCAGGGGAGCTTCATCCAGGGCAAGGCGGCGGATCGTCCCGCTGGTCACTTGCACCAAGGCCGCTTGCCCTGCCGCGGTGACCAGTTCGGCCGTCGATTGGGGAGTAACTTCCAATAGCGAATCGGCCACATCAACCCGCCACGATGCATCTTTGTTGGTTTTCAGGCAGATCCGTCCCGATTGCAACACCAAATGCCGGCTGCGGCCGGGGAAGAGCAGACGGACCTCAGGTGCTAGGTATAGTCGTGCCCCGTCGATATCAAGAACGCACGGTTGACCTGCCGCGGCACGAATTTCGCATTCCTTTGAGAGAAAATCACCCTGGCCGAGAATTTGCCAGCCGACATCGCCTTTGTATTTAACCGCCAAGAGTCCCGTGGGACTGGCGACTCGAGCCGTGGGAGATTTTGCAGTAGAATCGCCGCTGGCATTACCTCCTGCGATTGCGGCGAGGATGAACGGGGCAAGCAAAGAATATCCCATTGCGCGCAAAGTAACCATGATGCCTCCTCCTTTGCCGCATGAAGCGGCTCGATGTTGCCAAGCAAAATATAGCCAGGATCGGTACGCACCTCTTATTGCCCCGCTTCCACCGTTCCGGTGGAACGGCCGAGTTCCGCAGTGAAACTGGACGCAGCGCGATTCACGATTCTATTGTAACACACGTCATGGAGTGAAAGGAATCGATCTCGTCCAGCCGCTGGACGAGGTTCTAGATGAACAAGTCGTAGTTGTCGATCGGGAGAATCTTAAAGGCGGATGGTGACCAGAAGAGACGGCCCTCGCCGCGGCTACTTTGTTTCGCGCTCGGGAAGCTCGAAAAGCGGCTTCAACTCCAGCTTTTCCAGTGTCCCGTTCGTTGCCGGACAAGTGCCCATGGCCGCGTGCAAAACCAGCGGCCCCGGCTCAAAAACCATCGACTGCACCGTCCGCGGCCCCAGGTTTACCTCGTCGAGCTTCTTGAAAACGTCGCTCACGCCGAGTTTCTCCATCGCCGCCGCCTTCGAGAGCAGCGCAAACCGTGGGCAGGCCTTCCACAGGCATAGCGAATCGCTGCGAAAATGGTTCGTGTTCACGCAGATGCCGTCGCTGCCGCGCCGCAGCACGACGTTTCTCGGCGTAAGCTCCAACACGCCGGCACCCTTCGGATCGCAAATGGCGAGGCTGAGGATCGTCGATCGCTCGGTCCTGCGGAGCAGTCGCTGGGCCTCGTCGATCGTCTTGCACTCCTCCAAAACGCGGCGGAAGCCGAGCGTGTAAGGCATGGCCTTGGGGTTGAGCATCGGCGCACCATCTGCCGAAAGGCGGACCTCATGCACGGCCATCGCCAGCCCGGCGTCGTTCATGCCCGAGATGCAGCCCGTCAGGCCCGGAAAGCCGACCGTGGCAAAGGCGTGCTTGCCCGTGGGCCGATAGATGGTGATGAGTCCATAGCGGTCCAGGATGCCCAAGGTGTAGAAGTCGAGATTGCGACCGAAAAGGATGCCGCCGGTCCGGCTCTTGGAGAGTTCGACCATCAACGACGAGCAGGCAAAACCACCGCGGTGCAGATCCATGATCGTGTTGGCCACCATGAGCAGATCGAGCGGGATGTCGGCCTTTTTGGCGAAGCTTTGCAGTTCGTCGCGATGAGCCTTCGTGGCGTGCGATGTCAAGGTGCGGGCCGTTTCCACGCACTTGCCCCATTGCTGCCCGCGTCCGCTGAGGGTCATCAGTGTTTGCGGATAAGAGGCGAGGGCCTTGACCACGTCACCGGTGAGCGCCGCTTCCTGCCGCCCCATCTCCTCCGGATCGCCCTCGACGCACAGCAAGGGCAGATGGTTGACGTACTTGAGTTCTCCCTTCTCGAAGCGGCCTTCCTTGAACGGCAGCTTCTCCGCCGCCGAAGCAGCACTGGCCGCAGTGAGGAGCAGCAGCGTACAAAACCAACGTCGATTTGCCAGCATCACGGATCCTCCGAAATTTCTGCCCATGCGATTCATTATAACCAACACTGCGATTGGTATCGCAATTCCTTTTATGCCCCCTCATCCGGTGGGGCAGGACGCTTTGGTGTGGACAGGCCGCCCCCATCCGGGAATAATGGGGGATTCTCACAACCACAAGTGTAGACGCCACCACCGGGTCGCGGTGGAGCGATGATTGGCAGCCAAGAATGACAGTTCGCACGCGATTTGCTCCTAGCCCCACCGGCTATTTACACATAGGCGGTGTTCGCACTGCGCTGTTTTGCTGGCTTTTCGCTCGGAGGCACGGGGGACAGTTCATCCTCCGCATTGACGATACCGATCAGCAGCGGAATGTCGAAGACGCACTGGCCCCGATTCTGCACGGCCTGCGCTGGCTGGGAATCGATTGGGACGAGGGACCGGAGGTTGGCGGCCCGTATGGTCCTTATTATCAGTCGCAAAGAGGCGATCGTTATCGGTCAGCGATCGAGAAGCTCTTGGCGGCTGGAGCGGCCTACCACGACTACGCCACGACAGAGGAACTGCAAGCCGAGCGGGAAGCGGCCGAGCGCGAGAAACGAGTATTTCTCTATAGCCGCCGCTTCATGGCCGAGACGGCGGCCGAACGCACCCGCTTTGAAGCCGAGGGTCGCAAGCCAGCCGTGCGGCTGAAAATGCCGCGCGAAGGAACGCTGGTAATTCAAGACGTCATCCGTGGCGATGTGGCGGTAGACTGGGCACGCGAACAGGACCACATCATCCAGCGGGCTGATGGTTCGTTCCTTTACCACCTGGCCAATGTGGTGGATGACTTTGACTTCAAGATCACGCATGTCATTCGTGCCGAAGAGCATCTCTCGAATACGCCGCGGCAGATTTTCATCGCCCAATCGCTGGGGTATGAGTTGCCGATTTACGCCCACTTGCCCTTCGTGGCTGAGCCGGGCAGCAAGACGAAGCTCAGTAAGCGGAAGCTCGACAAGTATCTCAAGAATGCCGACTTCGCCGCCCTGTTGAAGCACGGCCGCAAGGTGGCCGACGCCTTGGGATTAACGGTCGATCAGAACACCTTCAACCCGGTAGTGGTTGATTTCTACGAGCAAGTCGGCTATTTGCCTGAGGCCATTACCAACTATCTGGCCCTCTTGGGCTGGGCCTTGGACGATCAGACGGAACATTTCAGCCGGGCGGAGTTGATTCAGCATTTTTCGTTGGAGCGCGTGAACAAAGCGGCCGCCAGCTTTGATCCCAAGAAGCTTTGGTCCTTTCAGGATCGGCACATGCAGCGGCTGACGCTGGCGCAGAAAGTCGAGCTTGTCGTGCCATACTTGCAGCGCGCTGGAATCGTGGAGCATTGTGGTGCAGGCGTCCCGCCTGCGCAGACGAATGCAGGCGAGACGCCTGCACCACAAGGGCGAGCGAAGATCGAACACGTCGTCTGCGCCGCCGGCGACCGCATCAAAACTTCGGGCGACATCCTCGACTACGCCTACTTTTTTGTTGCCGACGATCATCTCGTTTACGACGAGAAGGCCGTGGCCAAGTCGCTACAAAAGCCGGGTGCGGCCGAACTTTTGGCCAAGTATTGTGGCCAGTTGGCTGCCGCGGAATCGTTCGAGGCCCAGCCGCTGGAACAGATGACCCATGCGTTTGTCGAGGCTCAAGATGTGAAGATCGGCGACATCGTCCACTCGCTCCGCGTCGCGGTGACCGGCCAGTCCGTCGGCCTGGGGCTGTTTGACAGCCTGGCGATTCTCGGCAAGGCAAGTTGCTTGGCGAGGATCGAACGGACGCTAATAGAGCTAGTAAAATCAGATTCAGTACGACAAAGGAGGGAAGTTCAATGACCACTGCAACAATTGAAGAAGTTCAGGCGAGCCTGCCTGCTTTGTTATCCGGACTGAAACCTGGTGAAGAATTGCTGATTCTACAGCAAGGCCAGCCGGTGGCGAGATTGGTGGCCGAGCCGGCTCCCCCGCCCAAGAGTCGCCAGCCCGGTAGTGCCGTTGGAAAGTTCAGGATCATTGAGGAGGATGACGAACATTTGAATGATTTCAAGGAGTATATGTCTTGAGACTACTCCTCGACACGCATGCTTTGCTTTGGTTTCTTTTAAATGATTCAGAATCTACGGCAACATTTGTGGGTACAAATTGGCCAGTTTAGTGGTGGTGCGGAGGTGGATTTGTGAGGGATGACAGGACAAGTAAATGGTATGAAGCAAAAGGAGCCCTGGCGGCATGAA
>Ga0118677_10001988_pt1 | contig 42250 bp, 29 predicted proteins | sample AliMusrvi5mmetaG_FD_86154 | JGI IMG/M metagenome (GOLD analysis project Ga0118677, IMG submission 86154)
AGGTACCACCGAATACATAAGAGGCATACGGATTGATCTGTGACTGATAACCATAGTCACCGATTTCCTGGTTTCCAAGTTTTCCCCAGCTTGCCCTCAGTTTCAACAGGTCAATAAAGGTAAAATCCTTCATGAACTCTTCCTTGTTGATCTTCCAGCCAACAGCTGCAGAAGGGAAATCACCCCATCGTTGAGATGGTGCGAAACGACTCGAACCATCACGTCTGATCGAAGCTGTTGCCAGGTATTTGTCCTGAAAGCCGTAGATGACACGTCCGAAATAGGAGACAAGCCTGTTTTCGGCTGAACCTCCAATTACGCTGGTTGTCGCACCATTACTGATTTGTTCGAAATAAGGCTGGGTAAAGCCCAGTGCATAGGCATTATCATAGCTTGATTTACCGTCCAGAACCGAAGTTCCAATCATCCCGTTAATCGTATGCTCGCCCACTTTCTTATCGAAAGTCAGCGTCTGCTCAATGGTCGATGTAGAAGCTTCACTGCGGTTATCATTCATCGAGGCGATACTGTTGACATAAGCCCACCCAAGGTTGTGAATAGGATCAAAATTGAAATCATGGAAATCGCTTCGGTCGTATGTGAGGCTTAGCTTATATTTCAGGAAAGAGGCAAATTTATATTCGGCGTAGGCATTGCCAAAAAACTTATAACGCTTGGTATTGCTTTGGATCATCGAATTCATCCCGATTACGTTCGCAGAGTAGGAACCATCGAGCGTTTTGTCTGAAGCGCTGTATCCGTCAATAGTCGTCTTATCATGGATAGGGAGCGTTGGGATTGCCTCAACAGCAAACGAAACAGCTGTTCCGTCTTTCAGGAAGGTCATCAGATCCTGATCAACGTAGGTGTAACTCATCGTTTCGCCAAATTTCAAATTTCCATAGGTATGATCTGAATTCAGTGAAAAGGAATACCGTTTGTAATTTGGGCCATTACCCACCATAGTACCCGTCTGGTCAAAATAATCGAGTGAAGTATTAAAGGTTGAATGTTCATTCCCCCCGGACAAGGATATATTATGATTGGCAATTGTACCGGTTTTAAATACCTCTTTCTGCCAATTGGTATTATACCTGCTGAAACGCGGGTCACTTGGATTATTCAACGGCAAAGTATCACCGGAATAGGTAGGATTTGTTTTGATTGCATTATAAGTTGCGGTATTGACCATTTTCTGATATTGTGTGGCATTGGCCACATTATAACGGTTGGCAATATTCTGAACACCATAATACGTATTGAAGTTCACCTTCAGCTTACCGCTCTTGCCCCGTTTGGTAGTAATGATAATTACCCCGTTGGCAGCACGTGATCCGTAAATGGCGGCTGCGGAAGCATCCTTTAAAACCTGGATAGACTCAATGTCTGACATTGGATAGTCATTTACCGGGGTTGGAACTCCGTCGATAATATAAAGCGGAGTGGTATTATTGAAAGAACCAACACCTCTTAGTTTTACCAGTGGAACTGCACCTGGCTCACCGCCACCCTGAACACTCAGACCGGCAACCTGACCCTGAAGCGCCTTGGTAACATCGTTGGAGGCAACCTTCATTACATCTTTGGTATCCACTACAACAATTGATCCGGTAAGATCCGATTTCTTTTGTGTACCGTAACCGATAACAACAACCTGATCTAACTGGGTTTCTGTTGCACTCATGTTCACGTCAATTTTATTCTGGCCATTTACGGCAATCTCCTGAGGTGAGTAAGCCACATAACTAAAAGTGAGGACTACCTTGGGGCTGTTCAGCACAACGGCAAACTTTCCGTCAGCATCTGTAATGGAGCTTATGGTTGTCCCTTTAACACCGATGCTTACTCCTACCAATGCTTCATTGGTCTTGGAATCTTTTACAGTTCCGGTAACTTTAAGTTGCTGCGCTAACAATGTCCCTGCAAACAGGAACATAAAAAACAAATTTAGCAGGCAAGCTTTTAAAAATAGCTTTTGTCTCATTTCGCTGGTTTTTTTGTTCATTAATAAATTGATTGGTTGCGAATTCTTTTTCATGAAAAAATCTAAGGCAAATAAACGGCAACAACGTAAATAGGAGGTGGAATTTTCTGTTTTTAAGGAGGAGGATTATGTAATTGTTAATTATTTGTTAAAATTTCAGAAAAAATGTCTTGTCCAACTTTTGGATATGCAGTAAAATAACTATTTATTAACATGTTAGCCAAAACTGCAATCTTAACATCCGGAAGCCTTTTTTACCATTTCAGGTGGAGAAACTGGTAATTACCGGGGTGGTTTGCAGTATTCCGAAGGGGTAGACCCAAAATATTTCTTAAACTGCCGGCTAAAATATTTGGGATCGTTGAATCCAATATCATAGGCTATTTCAGAGACACTTTTTTCGTTTCGCTGCAGCAACTGAGCCGCCTTCTTAAGCCTGTAAGAGGTGATAAAATCGCTCGCCGACTGGTCTGCAATTGCCGAGAGTTTCTTGTGCAGCAGACTGTGGCTGACGAACATTTTGGCAACAAACTCCTCCACGCCAAACCCTGCCTCCGTATAATTCCCCTCAACAACCTCCAGTGCTTTCTGAATGAACTTTTCATCGGCAGCCGAAATCGAATTTTCTGGATGGTCAAGCGTCAAATCTTTGCTGAAATGCTTTTTCAACTGTCTGCGCGATTCGATTAACTGTCTCAGACGAACCTTGAGCAGATTCATATCAAATGGTTTTGAGATATAATCATCGGCCCCGGTTTCAAATCCTTCGATCCAGTGCTCCACTGAATTCCGGGCCGTAAGCAGTACAACAATGATGTGACTGGTATGTAAATTGTTCTTAAGTCTGCTGCACAATTCCAATCCATCCATCACGGGCATCATGATATCACTGATAATCAGTTCCGGATTGTGGTTCTTGGCAAGTTCATAGGCGACCTTCCCGTTTTCAGCCTCCATCACCCTGTATTCATCTCCAAGAGAAATAGCGATATGGGTGCGCAGATCGTAATTATCCTCAGCTACCAGAATCAGGGGCTTTCGTGATTCATCTGAAACTGCACCTGGTCTCTTCCTGGGCTCTGGCATTTCTGCAAGTAATTCACCGCTTAACTTCAAAACCTGTTCTTTCAGTGTATGCCTAAGTTCAACCTTTTGGTCAAAGATCTCTTTGGGATCAAAGTTCTCCCTGAATACCGGAAGCTGTACGGTGAAAACAGACCCTTCGTTTTGACGGCTTTCCGCCATTATCGTGCCATGATGTGCCTTAACCAACTCCTTTGAAAGTGACAATCCGATCCCGGACCCTCTCACCTTCAGACTTTCGGAACTGTTAACCTGGTAGAATCGTTTAAAGATATGGGCAATGTGTTCCTCGGAAATACCTACTCCGGAATCTGATACCTTAATTTCAAGAAGTGGAATTGACGGAGAAGATTTATGCTTCGGTTCACTCTCCCCGGTTCTGCTCACCATATTTGTAAAGGACATTTTAAGGCTGACAGACCCGCCCGCAGGGGTAAATTTAAAGGCATTTGAAAGGAGGTTAAAGATTATATTCTCAACTTTCTCATGATCAAACCAGCAATCAACCGATTGAGAGACAGGGACAAATTCATATTTAATATCCTGCTGAATGGCAAGTTGCTGAAAACTGGAGAAGATATTTTCCAGAAAATTATTAATGTTACCCAATGAAACTTTGAGTTCAAGCTTACCCGATTCAATTTTCCGGAACTCCATCAATTGATTGATCAGGTGAAGGAGGCGCTGAGCATTGCGGTTAATCAGTTGCAAAGTTTCGAAAGTGCTTTGCTCACCTTTCCATGAGGATAATAACTTATCAAGCGGTCCCAGAATCAGGGTGAGCGGCGTCCGGAATTCGTGCGAAATATTCGTGAAGAACCTCAACTTTAACTGATTGACAAGATTGACATGCTTATTCAGTTCGATGAGTTTGTCCCTTTGTACTGAAATCTCCTCATTCTTGAGTTCCAGCTGATATTTTTGTCCCTCGATCTGCTCTTTACCCGATGCCAGCAAAACATTAGACTCCTGCAGACTTAGCGCTTGGTTTTGAAGCATTTTATTCTGCTCCTCCACGATTCTGGTCCTTTCCCTGACCAATCGTTCAAGGACAAGCTTCTGCCGTTGCAGGCTGATTGTCCGGTACCGGATATATGCCAGCACCAAACCGGTAATTGCCAGTAAAACCAATATCCGGAACCACACCGTTGCCCAGAAGGGTGGTGAAATATGGATATTTAATTTGGTGGGGGTATCGTTCCAGACCCCGTCACTGTTACATGCCTTGACTTCAAAGATATAATCGCCCCCTTCAAGATTCGTGTAGGTCACAAATCGCCGGGTGGACGGAACAGTTACCCAATCCTTGTCAACTCCTTGTATCCGGTATTTATACTGAACCTTTTCGGGAAGAAAATAGTCGAGCGATGAAAATTCGAACGAGAAAACATTCTCCCTGTAACTCAGATTCAGGGCTGAAGTTTCATTGATCACCCTGTCGAGCAACACCTTTTTCCCGTTCCATTCACCAACATTTACCGAAGAATTGAAAACTTTCAGATCGGTGACTACCACTTTAGGAATGAAGGTGTTATCCCTGATATTATCGGGATCGAAATAATTGAGCCCTTCCATTCCCCCAAAATACAATCGTCCGTCCTTACCCGCACACGAGGCCGCCCAGTAAAACTGATTCGACTGCAATCCATCGGATGTATAGAAATTCTTAAACTGACCGGACTGAAGATCAAACCGCGATAATCCGTTATCGGTACTGAGCCATAAATCATTATTCCGGTCTTTCTGAATCGCATAAACCACATTGTTGCAAAGACCGTCATTCTGATTATAACCGGTGAATTTAAACGTACCCTTGTCGGTAAGATGAATGCGGTTTATCCCGCTGCCATAAGTCCCGACCCAAATATCACCCTGGTTATCCTCGCACAGCGAAATCACATAATCACCGGTGAGCGAGTTGGCTTCACCTGAAATATTTGTAAATTTTTGGATATCTTTATCTGTGACACCGCGGACAAGAAGTTCTGAGGAAAGGCGGTATAATCCAAGACGGGTACCAATCCAATAGAATCCCTTACTATCTTTCAGAATACATCCCACCTCCGAAATTTTGTTTTTCCAATCCTGCTGACTGGCGATATGCCGGAACAAGTGTTGATCCTGCTGATACAGATCAAGTCCGGTTAAGGTCCCGATCAGCAAATAGCCATTTGAATCAGCCCAGAGTGAAGATACAAAATCGCTGGAAATGCTGTTTTCTCCCCCATTTACCCTGTAATGGCCGAAAACTCCCGATCCCTTTTGAGCTAAGATCCGGTTTAATCCACCCCCCCATGTCGCTATCCAGATATTTCCACCGGGATCTTTGCAAATCGCAGAGATGAAATTGCTGCTGATCGAGTTCTGATCGTGCGCCGAATTCCGGTAGTGATTAAAAGTCCGGTCAGACTTGTTGTACCTGTTTAACCCACCACCGGCAGTTCCAATCCACAAATTGGAAGGTTCGTCATAGACCGAATTTATCGTATTATTGCTGAGGCTATTCGGATTCGACCGGTTTGAAGCGAAAAAACCAAACCCCTTTTGCTTACTGTTATACTTTGAAATACCTCCTTTGTCTGTCCCGATCCAGATATTTCCCTGCCTGTCAGCAAACAGCGCATTAATAAACTCATTATTTAAACCATAGTTGTCATTTTCCCCGACCGGAAAATGGTAAAAACTTACAGTTCCTGGATTTAAACGGTCGAGCCCACCCAGAGTTCCAACGAGTAAGCGACCATCATTATCTTCGGATAATGCTTTAACGGTCTGGTGTGAAATACTTCCCGGGTTATCCGGATCCGGTAGAAACCGGGCAAAATCTCCGCTTGAGGCATTGTATTTATTCAATCCATTATTGGTGCCCAGCCATATAACACCTTCCCGATCCTCGAATACCGAAAGAACCCCATTTGATGACAGACTGTTATTTAAGGTACCATTATTCCGAAAAATGGCAAATTTACCCGTACTGATCTCCATCCTTCCCAGACCGGAATTTGTTCCAACCCACAAATATCCGTTTTTGTCCTGAAGAACTGAATTTATTTCATTTCCTGGTAAGGAATGTCCATCCGTTTTATCATTCCGGAAATGGGCAATTGTATACTTTTCACTCGCCTGGTCATAACTAATCTTATCCAATCCGTTGGCAGCGGTGCCTACCCATATTGCACCGGACTTATCGCAAAACAAGGTGTTGATCGTATTTCCGGAAATTGAATTTGCCTCATTCGTGTTATGATAGAACGTGGTGATTGTGTTGGTTTGATGGTCAATCTTATTCAGCCCGTTTTTGGTGCCAGCCCAAATATTCCCTGTTTTATCCTCACAAATCGAATAGATAAAATTATTGGACAATCCCCCTTTTTGATTTTCAGATTTAAATACCAGAAAATTGTACCCATCATACCGATCCAGCCCGTTCCAGGTTCCAAACCACATAAATCCACGGCTATCCTGCAACATGCAACCAATCGTATTCTGCGACAGACCCTGCTCTGAGGTGATATGCTGAAACCGAAGGTTGATATCCTGTCCAAAAGCGGACGGGAAACAGATAAATAGGACATAAATTAAAATAACAATGCGATTCATTCAGTCAAGGGTAATTTGATTACATACAATGTCTTAGCCGGTGGATCCGGTGTTAGTTAGTTTTTAAGCGTACTATTTACTCTTATATCGCAAAAATAGATATTAATCTCGTTTATTGTTCTTAATTAAAATATATTTTGGCTCATTTGAATAATATTAATATTTATGATTTGACCTGATAATAAATAATTTACCTTCACCAGACCAAAGATACAATTGTTAAGATCAGATCGCTATATGAATTTAATTATTTTATAGGGTCTGATTGAAGTGCAGCTGGATTATTTGCCGATTTAAATATCTTTGGAATAAAATTGACCCTGATGTTTAAGTTGAATTACCTAATTCAAAAACTTTATCTGTTAATATTTTTAGCCTTTGGGGGGATGTGTGGAAACATCTTTGCACAATCCGATACATTGAAGCAAAGAATTAATCAAATCATTCAGTCGAAACAAGCAGAGGTTGGCGTTGCTATTTTTGGGACAGAGCCTGGCGATACCTTATCCATTAATGGGAATACCCGTTTCCCGATGCAGAGCGTTTACAAGCTGCATCTGGCTTTTGCTGTTTTAAACAGTGTGGATAAAGGGGAACTCAATTTAAACAGGAAGGTCACAATCAGAAAAAGCGATTTCCGGCCCGGCACCTTGAGCCCTTTGCGCGACAAGTATCCCAACGGGAACATCGAACTTCCACTGAAAGATATTTTAGTCTATACCGTAGCACAAAGCGATAATAATGGATGCGATCTTTTATTCAGGCTGATTGGCGGGACAAAGGTGGTCAACGATTATATGCACGGTATTGGGATTAAAAACATTGAAATAAAAGCAACAGAACAGGAAATGAGCAGGGAGTGGAATGTTCAGTTCACCAATTGGACCTCACCACTGGCTGCAGTTCAATTGCTTAGAAAGTTTGAAGAAGGTAAAATTCTCTCTGAGGATAGCCGTGCATTTTTATGGGAAACATTATTGGGAACTACAACCGGAAATAAGCGGCTAAAAGGAGATCTGCCTCAAGGGACACCCGTGGCACATAAAACAGGCTCATCAGGAAAATATAAAAATGGAATATCTGCAGCAGTAAATGATATAGGAATCGTCGTCCTGCCCAACGGAAAACATTTTTTAATCTCGGTTTTCATCTCAAAATCAAAGGAGGATGACCAAACAAATGAAAAAATCATTGCTGACATATCAAAGATGACCTGGGATTATTATATCGATAAAATTAAAAAATGAAAGATAAAGTCTTTTCAATTGATTTAACCCGCCGGGATGTTTTGAAGATCAGCGGGGCAGTCATTGGTGCCGCTTCATTTGGAAAAGTAAATGCTCTTAATTCTTTAGATGACAACAACTTTGAGTCACTAAACGGGGATGATGCCATCCCTTCAAAAATCGATTTTTCATACGCCTTTGGGACTCCGCACCGAATCACTGCCGGCCGGCCGGATGCAAGCGACCGGACTTTACTCGATGTTAAACCTGGCACTCTGAAAATATCATGGACCTATGACAGCCTGGCGATGTCCAATTACCCGCCCCTCGCCTTCCGGACTCCACCTACCTTATGGAATATTCAGCTTACGCCCGAAATCGATGGAAAGCCTTTTTCAACCAGCCGATGGACACGTTTTGAGGAGGTTCTTCCGGGTTTGGAAAACATTTATGAAGATCATTCAGGAGTGGTAAAACTGGAAGTTCTCGGGGGTATAACTGCAGCGATCATTCGGATCACGCTCACAAATTCCGATCTCCTTGCCCATCAGTATGCGTTCCGGTGTGATTCGGGCAGCTGGGGAGAGAACCCCGCCTGGATAGACCCGAATTGGAATGTGGGAGACCATATCTTAGCCGGATGGAACGACAGAGCGGACCGCATCTTAATTCTGGGATTGGGTGCTGATTCTTATTCCATGCAATCCGACCATCTGCCTCCGGGACCTAAAAAAATGATTATGGTTTGGAATCTGAACCCCGGGGAAACCCGCCGGGGATGGCTTATCCGGCCATACCACGGCTATGGAGCGGATCTCCAGTCATTGCGTAGACGAAACTGGCAGGAAGAGATAGATTCCGGGAAACTGGAGTGGGATAATTTGTTGAAACGGGCTTCAAAGCTGACCATTCCCGACAAAGGGGTATCCAATGGCTACCTGGCCTGTTTGGCAGACCTGTTTATTATGCGTGAGCCATTGGCCGATGGAAATATTATTGGGGTACCGGGCACAGAGGTTTACCGAACCGGCAATTCGGGTGAACCGCTTATCGTCGCTGTGGCTTTGGATCAAAATGGATTGTATAAAGAGGCTGCTCAGGAATCAGCCATTTCCATTAAGATGCAGGAGTCGGATGGTTGCTGGGCAGACCGGAGAGGATGGTGCCACACGTTCTGGGCCGCTGCGGGTTTCAAGTCGTGGGCAGTTATGGAACACTACCGGAATACCAGAGATATTGCCTGGCTCTCCGGGGTTTATCCGCATATGATTTCAAGCTCGCGGTGGCAGGAAAGCCAGCGTGAAAGGACAAGGCTGGAGGAGAACCGGAGTTTAGCAACGTATGGCCTAATGCCAAGAGGATTTGGCGATTGCGGGTTGATGAACGACGATGACAACTACGGGGTATTTTTCCCACATAATATCTGGTCAGTATACGCCGATCGGTGCACCCTCGAAGCCGCTGAAATTCTCGGCAAAACAAATGACCTCTCCGAACTCAAAAAAATCTTTCAAACAGCCTTCAATGACCTGATGACCGCACTCGATAAAGGGGCGATCAGGGAAGCGGATTACCGGTGGATTCCGGGGGTTCCGGGCAAGAAAACCGGCAGTTGCTGGGGGGCGCTGAATATCGTGACACCCTGCGGATTGGTTCCCGCCGGTCACGAATTGGTCACAGGCACTCTCCATAAGATAGAAGCCAATATCAGCAAAGGGGGTCAGCCAATTCATACCGGATGGATGGTTGATGGTGCCTGGGTGGCAATCACCCTCGACAATGTGGCCGAAACCCATCTGGCCCGGGGAAATGGAAATGCAGCCGCTAAGTATCTTTATTCGACGCTCAACCACGCCACACCACTCTATACCTGGTGCGAGGAACGCGGACAGGAACCCGGAACCACCAAATGTTCGGGTGACCGTCAGCATCTCTGGACACCCGTGGCAGTTGTCAGGGCTATCCGGGACATGCTTGTGCTCGAAAACGGGGACGGGCTTGACCTTGCTTTGGGTACTGACCCCGATTGGCTGGGCTCGGGAAAGCTGGTCGGCATTCAGGATGCCTCCACACATTTTGGAATTATTTCCTATGAATTGTGCTATGATTCAGCCACATCTGCAGTCACCGGAAAAATAATCCTGGATAATAAATTTCCGCCGAAATGGGTTGAAATGCATATCCGGCTGCCCGAAGGTCTTAAGGTAAAATCGGTCGATCCGGCATCCGGGGCAACTGTAACCGAAAACATGAATTCTATTAAATGGAACAAACCACGCGGAAACATGAAATTCAGGGCCAAAATGGGATTGTAAGGAGTAAGACTAATTTATTGCACTAAATACTCTGAGGTGCAGAGCACCGTTTCTGTTTGTAGAACAGGAGTGAAAATACAGTTGAATCAGGTACCGTGTACCGTAACATCTTAACTGGTTAAATTTCTCCGTAAGAGATAAAAATCAATAGAAAAGAAAAATACTGAAAACAAATTTCCCTTAGGAATTAACCAATTACCTGTTAATGTCCTAACTGACAAAGGTTATTCGTTGGTTTGCTATTCTATTGAGATTTATGCCCTACAGGCAAAAGAGGTAAATTATTTTTTATCATTCTTCCGGACCTGCATCCCTCTTTTTGAATTTTTTTACATAAAAGGTCGAAATCCCAATAGAAATAATTGCAAAAGCAAGAAATGCAAGGATTCTGAAAATAAGATCGGTCTTAGCCATATCTGCCAGGAAAAGATAGAATGCTGATACAATCAAATTAGCCATCCCCATCCACCGGTACTTAATGCTCCGGATCAGGATACTTAATACAAAATAAACCCCTGAAATCAGCAACCAGGTAACCGTGATATACTGTCCGGGCAATCCTTTGAAGGTCGCGTAAAGCAATGAAAAGAAGAGGATAACAAGGTAAATATTCCGTATAAAGTCAGTCTTGATATTTAACCGCTCCTTTTGCCAGTTAATCAGCCTGGCGGATAGGAAAGCTACGGCCGAAATAGAAAAATTGACTGAGTTTAGTTCACCTGAAAGATTATAGTAACCTATCGCCAGAAAGATGAGCAGAAAAGTATTTATAAGTGTAATAATATGCGACCGGTACCAGAGCGCCAGCACCAGCACCAAAAAACTCTGGCAGATCAGAAGCATAAAGGAATCGGGGATATGGTAGATCCCGTTGATGGTCACACTTATGGCAAAGAATCCAAATAAGGCATAAAGTGCCGGGGAGTATTTCCACTCCGAATAGAGCTTTAGCATAATCGAATAGCCAATGCTATAAACCGAAATAATGGTAAAAAATGGGATATAGGCCTTAGGAAAATGTGATAAAACCAAAACCAGGATTAAAACGGAATAGCCCATCCCGGAAAGAAGGATTGTAGTGAGTATTGAAGATTCAGGAAATAATGGATTCTTTTTCCGGAAGGCAACTAGCGAATAAACTGCGGTTATTATTGAAACATAGGCAAATGCAAAGTGAAAGGTCAAATCCTCACCCGCTTTAGCCACGGGAGTGTGACTCTTCAACAACCAGACCAGGCAGGTAAAATAAGTGAGACACAAAACATAGACCATCGGCTTCCACCAGTTGTATTTCCAAAAGAAAAAGACAACTAATGCTGAACCTGCCAGTGAAATCAGGAAGAACGGCTGAGTGGAATTGCAAACAAAAGCGGTGATTACAGCCAGCGTTGAAGCTATTCCCACCAAAACAGGAGACCCTTTATGAACAGCCTCATAGTAAAGTACCCCAATCACAATCAGCAATAACGAAACAGCCAATATTCCACTGGTTACCAAAGGATTATTCGTATAGAAATGCAGTCTGAGCAGAATAAAATATAAAATAAAAACCCCAAAAAGCCTGAAAATTTCAGAAAGATAGGCAAAGCTCTTCCGGGCGAGGCGGGACAAGATGAAGACCGAGCCAACACTTACCAGTCCAACTACCAGGGAAACAAACGATTTCCCCTGATCGTTAAAATATTGCCACAGGAAGGCGATGGCAAAAAACAGCACGATGTTTCCCAGCCAGGCCAAACCATATTCACCAAGCTTGGTTTCAAACAAGGAGCTTATCGAGATATTCACGTCCGAAAATTCCTCCTCAGACTCCTCCGTTGCCTGTTCCCCATTACCCTGAACCTGTTTGAATTGATCCCGTTCCGCTTCCAGGTAGGCAATCCGGTCTTCAAGCACATCTAAACGGATCAGGATTTTTTGGATATCTTCCTGATTTAAATGGATACGATCCATATTTCGCTCCTCCTATTCATGACTTGTTTCGATTTTTTTCCAGGGTGGCAAAAGCCAAAGGAGAAAAGATAAAATCAGAAACGGAACGATAAGCCAGGTGGCAGCCATCAAATATCCTTCAGTCCCAATAAGTCCGGTTTTAAAGGTGGTATAGCCATAAAAGCTTTTAGAAAACAGCTGTCCTCCGATAACTACATTCCAACGCATAAAGAAGATTCCCATTAAAACAAGTACCGGGAGAATCAGATAAATGGCCCTTCTTATCTTTGCCTTTGGCTTGTAAAACTGAAGAGTTCCCAGGGTCAGCAGGGGGACAATTGTACCCATTAATCCCTGATAGATGAACAGGGAATAAAAAAGTTTTCCAAATACCAGTTTATGCAATGCCTCAAATGATTCTTCCGCCACATAAATCCGGTGAATCTGGTCTAATCCTTCGAGGGTAAAATCAATAATCAGGATATAAAACAGGTACTTGGCGATGGTATCGAGGCAATCCATATCAACGATTTGCTTTCTGATCTTGCTTAAAACGATGTAGATCAGCATGACCAGGGCGATTCCCGATACCATGGCCGAGAAGAGGAAGATCACAGGCATCAATACTGTTGACCACCAAGGATTTGCCTTTATCGAACCAAAAATAAATCCGACATATCCGTGGAGCAAAAATGCGGAGGGAACCCCAATCACGGTAACAATATACCCGATCCGGTCATCGAGTGCAACCGCTTTGGGGGAAATATCAGTAGTCCAGAGCGAAAGGAGTTTGTACAAAAATCGTTTGAACCCGGTTGTTCCATTGGCCCAGATCACCATATCACGACGGTAATCAAACCAGATTTCCAGGAAGAGGACGACCATGAGGTACCACAGATAGACAAAGCCAAAGATCGCCATCGCGGAACTCGAATGAGGCGTGATCATGATTTCGTAGGCCCGTAACGGTTTACCAAGGTGACTCACTAATGGCATGGTTGCAACCAGCATAAACGAAAATGCGGTCAGAAGTGCAATACCATAGGTTGGTTTAAGAATCCGGACCTTGAAGATACGCTCCAGCGAGGCGAGTATAAATGCACCTGCAACCAACCCGGTAATGTAAGGATAGAGTACAATAAGGATACTCCAGTTTAGTTCAATCTCGTTAGGATAAACATATCCTTCCACTTTGGATAGAACTTCGTATAGGTTTTGTAAATGTTCAGTCATGTTATCTTACCTCCGGCGTTAATGCGTTATAAAATAATTTTGAACCTGTGTTGAGATGTGGTTTAATCACCATGCAGGTATGATTTTTCAAAAAGTAGTTCAGTTTACTTTTCGGATCATTTAAATCCCCAAAAATTCGGGCTTCAGTCGGACAAATTTCAAAACAGGCAGGTTGCAACCCCTTTTTCAGGCGGTGAAAGCAGAGTGTGCACTTATCGACCGTCCCCTTTTCAGGGTGAATATACCGGCATCCGTAAGGACATGCCTGGACGCAATACCGGCAGCCGATGCAATAGGTCTCATCAACCAGCACGATCCCCTCTTCTGTTTCGAAGGTAGCTCCAACCGGGCAAACCTGGGTGCAGGGTGATTTCGCGCAATGATTACACATTTTGGGCACAAAGAACGATTTGTAAATATCACCATCCGGAACCGATTGTTTAAATCCGTCAATCCCTCCGTTGGGTGATTCAACCAGGATTGAGCCATCGTTTTTGATGGTATACTGCTCCACCCATGACCGGAAATAGAAAGGATCCTTTGGGACATTATTCTCTTGTTTACAAGCATTTGCACATTTTCCGCAACCGATACACTTATTGATATCGATCCCGATTCCATACCATTTCCCTTTTGCGCCGGGGGCTTCAGCAGCAAAAAGCAAACCATCATAAGGTGCCAGGGTTGAGGCTATCGCTACCCCGCTGGCCAGAACGGTTCCGGCCTTGAAGAAATTTCTTCTGGAAAGTTTAGTTGTGTCTTCGTTCATGGCTGATGAGGATTATGACAGTCAATACATTTCAAAGCTTCTTTCGTTTTTGGATCGGTCACGTGGTGTTTCATCACATTTACCTGGTGAACCATTGTGGTATTAATGGTATCAAATTGAATTTTGATCCTTGCCCTGTTCATATTGTGGCATATGGCACAGTCTTTCCGCTCTCCCGGCTTGTAGAGAAGGAGCGAATCTGGCAATTCTTTATTTTTAAACCGATTGGCATAAAGTGCATGCTTTAATCCTGGTCCATGGCAGACCTCACACTTAAGTTTAATATGAAATCCCAGATCCTTATCCGAACGGATATCCTTATGGCATTTCGTACAGCTGTCGGCAACTGTATAGTGCATTGGCCTCAAGGCATTCTCATTGATAGCCTTTGCACGGAAATGGCCTAACTCGCCAAAAGAGCTTGGTCTTAAAACCTGGCGCATGACCAGAAACAATGCTATAAAAATAGCAAATACGCCGATGAGGCGCTTAATGTGTAGTGGCATGTTGAAAGTGTGTTTAGTAAGTTGTTACACAAAACTAAAGAACTACTTTCATAAATAAAAAATATCCGCATAATTTAAATTGATTATTAATAACTTACAAAACCTCGAATTTTATTTTCAGACTAGTAAAAAATTTCGAAGTTTGTAATAGTTAACTATACCCTCACACTATTATGGAATCTTTAAGGACGGAATTATTAGCGTATTCTAGGATTTTCGAAACTGAATTGCATGATGATATCTTAGCATTCTGGATAAAATATGCAGTCGAAAAAAACGGGGATGGCTTTTACGGAGCAGTTGATATGACCGGAAATCCAATCCCTGATGCACCCAGGTCGTGCGTGTTGAATGCCCGTATTTTATGGACCTTTGCCGAAGCTGCAAAGAATTTCGACAACCGGCAATACGCCAAAATAGCTGCCCGGGCTTATCAGGTGCTGGCCAAATATTTTGCCGATCCGGTGAACGGTGGTTATCTCATGAGCATAAACTCAGGAAACAAACCGCTGGACGATATCAAACATACTTATGCGCAGGCCTTTGTCCTTTATGCGCTGAGCAAATACTATGAATTCAAGGGTGATCCCGAGCTTCTGAGTCAGCTCAGGGATTATTTCCTTTTACTTGAAGAGAAAACCAAAGATCCCCAAAATCCGGGATATCTGGAAGCTTTTACACGTGACTGGCAGGTCTATTCCGAAAACCGGATGGCAGACAACAATGAGCCCCGATCGATGAATACCCACCTCCATATCATGGAAGCCTACGCCGCATTTTACAAAGTCTGTAAAGATGATCTGGTTGGAAAGCGGCTTAAGGAATTGCTGGAATTATTCCTGGATAAGATAATCCGGGAAACCGGTCACCTGGGTATTTTCTTTGATGAGCAATTCATTGAAACGGAAGAATCCAAAGGAACCTGCTCTTTTGGACACGATATTGAAGCATCGTGGCTGCTATGGGAAGCCGCAGAAATCCTGGGTAATCAGGAAATTATCCAAAAAATGAGGCCTCTATGCATCAAAATGCTAGAAGCTGTTGACCGGGTCGGAATCGACAAAGACGGTGGGTTATTCCTCGAATCAACCCGGTTTGGAAGCCATCTCCGAACCAACAAACACTGGTGGCCGCAAGCCGAAACTTTGGTTGCATTGATGAATGGCCTCCAATTGACTTCGGATAACCACTATTGGGAAAAGTTAAAACTATCCTGGGATTTTGTGAATAATTGCATGATTGACCACCGGAACGGGGAATGGTTCACCAAAGTAAACCGGCTGGGCATTCCATACCTCATTGAACCGGAGAACGATCCATCGCCGTTTTACCGAAATGACTGGAAAATTGACCCGTGGAAATGTCCCTATCACAACGGAAGAGCCATGATGGAACTCATCGGCAGAATCAAATCATTAACCGCATAAAAACATCTGAAATAACTTCATTATGAACAAGTTTGAAATATTAGTGATCGTCCTGGTGTTGCAAATGACAGCAGGAAATGCATTCGCAGAAAACGATCGGCATAAAGTGCTGTACGATTTGGCCGGAAAATCCAAAAACTGGATGGAAGGATTTCAAAAAAACACAGGAGAAAATACCTTTTCCTATCACACGTTCAGGAACGATGTGACCGACGGGATGATTACCCGCTGTTCAAACGGACAAATGGCGATTGAATGGGAAACGCAACCGCTGTCGGCAAACTATTCAGAGCCAAATGCAGGTTTTCTATGGATCGCATCAATCAATCTGACCACCGACAAGAATATCTTTGACGTGTTCGTGAATGGAACCAAAAGGTTTGAAATCCCTGCTCCCATGAACAGAGAGTGGGAAATCACCACACCTGAAGGGGGCAAACTTGCGTTTACCGTCGTTAACACAGACGATCAGCAGGGTGCCCATGGCTACATGTCGATGATTGCACCGGTAAGCTGGCTCAACAAAGGGACTGTTCAGAAAATAGGAATCACCGGCAGGGCCAATAAGAATACTGACTGGCTCATCGTTTTTCAGGCAACCGATGCCATAGCCTATCTGCAAAACTCAGCAAAGTATGATATCCCGGTGAAGTTGACCGCCGAAGAAAAAAACGGTTCACTGGAATGCCTGCTGCAGGCTCCCGAATATCTGACCGGCAATGAACTCAGTTTAACCTCTTGCGGGAAAACCAGGAAGATCAACCTGAAACAGGGAACCTCAGATTCGGAAGCAATCTTTACACTCCCCCTTTCTGCCAAAAACCATCCGTTCAAACTCAATGATCCGGAAGGAGAGCTCATTTCGGTATCTTCCCTTGGTGAAGTGACGGGAAACACACTCTTGCTCCATAAAGCAGTTCTAAGCATTGAATGCAAAACCGAGGATAATAAAATCATTGTTGAAGCACACCGTACCTATAATCCATCTACCGTTTCGGATCTGCTTAAACTCTCGGGTTCGATCCTTGGAAAAGGTCAGATTTTACTCATGAATTCAAGTCACCAGGATATTGCATGGATGGACTCCCCTGAAAAATGTGTAATTGAACGCGATACCATGCTGATCACTCCCCTGTTGAAAATGGCGGAAAAAGATAAAAATTACCATTTTGATATCGAAGATGCCCTGATGATCAGGGAATATACCCAGCGTCATCCCGATAAAAAGCCACTGCTTCGTCAAATGTTTGCCGACGGCCGGATCGCTGCAGGATCAGGATTTATCCAGCCATACGAGGAGATGTATTCAGGGGAGTCGCTGGCACGGATGTTCTATTTCGGGACGAAGTGGCTGAAGGATGAATTTAATTATGACGCCACGGTTTACTGGAATGAGGATGTTCCCGGCAGAACCCTTCAGATGCCTCAAATTATGCAAAAGGCTGGAACAAAATACATGATGATCAGCCGGATAAAACGGGGAGTATTTAACTGGTACAGTCCCGACGGATCTTACGTTACCGTATATTCCCCCGGGCATTACGGTGATGCGTTTGGATCACTGGGAAAGAATTTTCCCGAAGCGGCACAATATATTGCCACTTCTTCGATGTACTGGCAAAAATTCTACAATTCGAAAACAGCCTCTCCGGTAATTCCCATTCTTTCGGACAACGATATGAGTCCATCGAAAGATTATAGCCAGCTGATTAAGAATTGGGAAAATATCCATGAACTTCCCGACGGGCAGAGTAAAAATGTGCCGGTAACCCTTCCTAAATTCAAGATAGCCTCCGCACCGGAATTTTTCAAGATATTGTTGGACCAGAAACCCGAATTGCCCAAAATTATTGGGGAACGTCCAGCTGTCTGGTTATATATTCACGGGCCTTCACACGAGAAAGCATTAAAAGCCAGCCGCGAAGCCGATATTTTACTTCCGGTTGCCGAGAAGTTATCGACCATCAACGCGTTGATTGACGGCTCTTTTGCCAATTATCCCCTGGAGCGGTTAACTAAAGCCTGGGAGGCCAAGATCTATCCCGACCATGGCTGGGGCGGCAAACATGGTGACATTACCGACGACTGGTTCCATTCAAAATATGAATTCGCAAAGGCCGAAGCCGAAAAAATTGTGGATCAAAACCTGAATGATTTGGCCTCTAAAATTAAAACCGACACGCATAAAGGGGCTCCATTAGTAGTGTTTAATAGTATGAATGAACTCCGGTCAGATAAGGTTTGTACCCGGCTGAGCTTTGATAAAGCAGAGGCCTTCGGACTTGAACTCGCGGATGGAGCGGGGAAAGAGGTCAAAAGTCAATTAAGTTCAGCCAGCTATTTCGAAGACGGATCGCTCAAATCTGCCACGCTTCAGTTTATCGCTGAAAATATTCCTTCAATCGGCTACCGGACCTTCTTTCTTCATTCTTTAAAGAAATCTGAACCGAAATCCTTACCCGAATTTCAAAAACAGGCAGAAAACCGGTTTTACAGGCTGACCTTTGCAGACGGAGGGTTATCTTCCATCTATGATAAAGAATTGAACCAGGAACTGGTAGATCCTGCGAAATTTAAAGCGGGTGAAATATTTACCATGCACTCTGAAGGGAACGGAGCTGGTGAATTTTCGGACATTCAAAAACCCGACATGAAGGATTTTGACAAAACCGGCAATTACCCGACCAAATGGGAGATTGAGGAGGACGGACCAGTTTTCACCTGCTATAAATATCGTCAGCACATTAAATATGCAGTGGTTGAACAACGGATCAAATTCTTCCACGACCAAAAACGGATTGACTTCGAAACACAGCTCCTAAACTGGGAAGGTGTTCTTTACCACGAATTCCGCATGGCTCTCCCGTTGAATATGACGGATGGCAAGGTGGCCTATGAAGTTCCGTTTGGCGTTGTGGAGGTGGGCAAAGATGAGATCGAAGGTGCTGCAGGGGAACGTTACCAGACTGAATGCAAGAATATTCATCCGCGTGGAATACAAAACTGGATCAGCTCAAGCAATGCCGGTTTTGGCGTAACCCTAACCTCCTCTGTTGCTGTAGCAGATTGGATAGACCCGACCGACCAGCCGGTTAAAAACCAGGTATTGCAACCCATCCTGCTCGCCTCAAGAAAGAGCTGCCACTGGGAAGGGAATGACTACCTGCAAACCGGCGATCACTCCTTCAGCTTCTCGATGACTTCGCACAAGCCCGGATGGCAAAATGGCGCCCTGTTTGGACGTGAGTCAAACGAAAAACTGATGGCCGTAAAACAAATCCATCAGTTTGAAAATGCGTTGCTCCCTGAAACCCTTAGTTTCCTCAAGACTGATCAGTCAGATGTGGAAATATCGACCTTCAAAAAGGCTGAAGACAGTGACGAAGCAATAATCCGAATGGTAGAAACATCGGGGAAAGATCAGAATATCATCCTTGAAAGTTTCAAAGACATCAATAGTGCCAACCGTACCAACCTGGTTGAATCAAACCAACAACTTATCACTGTAACTGGGAAAAGAATTGCAATCAAATTGGGGCACAATTCGATTGAGACGATAAAAGTGAAATAATGGTGAATGCTAAATGGTGAATGGGTAATGGTTAATGTCTAATTAGTTAATAAAATATTCGAATATTTAATTGATTGTTTAACTAAGAATCGATCCAATGAAGACTAATATTTTAAAGGAAAAATCTTATAATTTTGCCCTGCAAATCATCAGGTTGTGTCAAAAAATTACTTTGGAGAAGCGAGAATTTGTTTTATCAAAGCAAATCCTTAAATCCGGAACTTAAATTGGAGCCAATGTGGAAGAAGCGAACCAGGGAGAGTCTAAAAAAGATTTTATTCATAAATTGGGTATTGCCCAGAAAGAGGCTCATGAAACCCAATACTGGCTAAGGTTATTAACCGACAGTGGATATATTGATGAGATTTTATCTGCCTCATTAATTGCTGATTGTGAAGAATTGATCAAGCTGATTACCGCTTCCATTAAGACTGCGAAAAACAATTTAAATAATGGTGAATGTTTAAGGGTTAATGATTAATGCGATAATGGTTAATGCGATAATGGTTAATGCGATAATGGTTAATGGTTAATCCAATAATAACCATTCAGAATTAACCATTCACCATTCAGAATTAACCATTCACCATTCAGAATTAACCATTCACCATTCAGAATTAACCATTCACCATTCAGAATTAACCATTCAGATTTAAGCATTCAGAATTAACCATTCAGAATTAACCATTCAGAATTAACCATTCACCATTAATATATCATGAACGGATTTGAACGGATTCACGCAGCATTAAAGGGGCAAAAGGCAGACAAAACGCCGATCATGTTGCACAATTTTATGATGGCAGCCAAAGAGGCAGGCTTCACCATGCATCAATTCAGGGAAAATCCCAGGACGATGGCGGAAACCTTTATCCGGTCGGTTGAGAAGTATGAGTTTGACGGGATTCTAGTCGATCTGGATACCGTAACTTTAGCCGGGGCAGTTGGTGTACCGGTTGATTTTCCGATTGATGAGCCGGCCCGCTCAGCCAAAGGAAACCTGGCTGAACTCACCGAAATCCGTAAATTGGGAAAGGTAAAAGTAGAAGACTATAAATATATTGAAGTTTGGCTGGAGGCAGTACACCTGATCAAGAATCATTTCAAAAATGAAATATTTGTCAGAGGGAATTGTGACCAGGCTCCTTTTTCGCTGGCCAGTATGATGCGCGGGAGCCAGGAATGGATGCTCGATCTCGTAATCGGAGAACCTAACCTGGTTGAAGAGTTGCTGACCTATGCGACAGACATTAGTTGCCAGTTTATCCGGCTTATGGCACAAACCGGATGCGATATGCTTTCAAACGGTGACAGCCCTGCCGGTCCCGAGATGATCTCGCCTGAGATGTACCGGTTTTTTGCGCTCCCCTCCGAAAAACTGGTCATTGAAGAGGTTCACAGGTGCAAATTGCCTTACACTTTGCACATTTGCGGGAATACAGATACCATTCTCGAGGATATGCTGCAGAGCGGCTCAGATGCGTTTGAGCTCGATTACAAGACCGATGCACAAAAGGCGCTTGAAATCATTGGCAACAAAGCCTGTTTTATCGGCAACATCGATCCGAGCGGAGTTCTGGCACTAGGAACGCCCGAACTGGTAGAGCAAAAGACAAATGAATTGCTTGGGATTTTCACAAATAACAACCGCTTCATCTTGAATGCGGGATGCGCAATGCCCTCTATGACACCGGAAGTGAATTTGAGGACCATGATTAAAACTGCCAGATCCTATTGAATGAATACTTGTTTAATTACGGCAGGAACCGTATTTTCGCACCTGGCCAAAAATACATTTAGGTTTCTCCAAATGAATATATTCAGAATCTTTTTTTTATTGTTTTACACGCTGTCTCCTTTCCTGGTTCAAAGTAAGCAACCATCATTACCTGGACATTATGTGTGTTACCGCACCGATACCCCCCTTAAAATTGATGGTAAAGCGACCGAATCGTGTTGGCAGAAAGCTCCCTGGACAGAAGATTTCCGGGATATCCTTGGTAGCCTTGGGCAGACTCCCCGCCTCCGGACACGGGCCAAAATGCTTTGGGACAATAATTTTCTATATGTATTTGCAGAAATCTGTGAGCCTCATATCTGGGCAAATGTAACCCGACGTGATGATGTGATTTTTCAGGATAACGACTTTGAGGTGTTTATTGATCCTGATGGCGATACCCATAATTATTACGAATACGAAATGAATGCCCTCAATACCCAGTGGGACCTGCGGCTAACCAGGCCATATCGGGATGGAGGAATTGCGATTACTTCCTGGAATTTCGAAGGGATGTTGTCGGCCGTCAATCTTGAAGGAACAATAAATAATCCTTCGGATACCGACCGGAGCTGGTCGGTGGAAATCGCATTCCCAATGAAATCCTTCCGGGATTCAACGGGTGTAATCCCGGTTAAACCGGGCGATCAGTGGAGGATCAACTTTTCAAGGGTTGAATGGCAAATTCTTATTGAGAACGGCCATTACATGAAAAAACCCAATACCCGTACCGGCAGACCTCTCCCCGAAGATAACTGGGTTTGGTCTCCTCAGGGAACAGTTAACATGCATTGTCCCGAAAAGTGGGGATATCTTCAATTTTCGGATCAAGTGGCCGGAACCGGAATAACAACCTTCCTCCCCAATCCGGAAGAGGTGGTCAAAGAAGAACTCCGTAATTTGTATTATGCCCAGGGAAAATATAAATCTCACTATCAACAATTTGCAGAATCGTTGAATCAATTGGCAAACGTTGATCAAAACCTTCTCAAAGTGAAGTTTCACCCGTTAATCCGTATCACTCCGAAAGGATATGAAATAACGGCAAAACTGGACCAATCTTTCCTAACCTGGCATATCAATGAAACAGGCAGAGTTTGGGCTGACAGGGTGCAGTAAATTACATTAAAAATACAAGTGCAGAGAATTAGCAGATCCTGAAGACTTTTAAAATTAGTGCAAAGTTTAAAACTTTCCATTTTGAACTCTGCACTTTACATTTTGAATTCTCCCCAGCTATTTCCCATCCACAATAACCGACGGACTTTTTTTACTGTCCATAATAATCAGCTTGGCATTGGGTGAGGTTGCGATGGCCTTTATCATCTCATATTGCAACTGCTTGTCGCTAAGACCGGTACTCAATATTTTCTGATAATCGGCGATCCCCTGGGCTTCAACACGTTTACGTTCGGCCTCCTGTTTTTCCTTCTGGAGTACAAAAGTCATCTTTTGGGCATCCTGCTCTGCATTGATCTTCGACTCAATTGTTGTTTTGACCGAGGCAGGAAGGGTTATGTTCCGGACCAGCAATTGCTCAAGCATCAATCCCCGGCTTTTAAAATCCCCCTCTATGGTTTTAAAAATCCTGGATTGAAATTCGTCCCGCTTGGTTGAGTAAAGTGCAACAGCATCATAATAAACGGCATTATCCCTGATTTTGGTCCGGCATATCGGGCGAACAATCGTATTGCGGTAATCTGTCCCTATCTCCTTTAAAATTCGCGGAGCTTCAAATGGAACCACTTTATAGAGAACAGTCAGATCGATAATCACCTCAAGTCCGTCGGCCGACAAAACCCGGATGGCATCATCACCCGCTTTATCCCCTTCGTCGTGCACCCCTGACATGGTATAATTCTGGGTACGCACATCAAAAGTTACCACTTCAACCAACGGATTGATCACATTCAGGCCACTTTCAAGAATATAGGGGTTCACTTTCCCAAAAAGTTTCTGAACACCAACATTCCCTGGTTCGATCTGTTTGACCGATGCCAGGCCGATACCAACTATTGCAATTAAAAGTCCAATAACCCTTATGGTTCCAATGTATTCATTTGCAGGAGAATCAGACTTAGCCAAAACAAAACTAATTGCGACAAGGGCAATTCCAACTAAAATTATCAGCATGATTTTATGATTTAGAGGTAAACATTTAAAGCGTAAATGATTATGTAAATATAAGAATTTAAACAATTATTAAATTATCTGAATTGTTCAACTCAGGTTAATTTAGATTCATAATTTTGCAGAACGATTTAACTCATTTCAATCAGGAATAGTACCTAATAATTTAAGAAAAATGAAACGATCCATGAGCGAGAATCACAAACAGAACCATGATTATCTCATAACGAGTTCCATCCGGCAAATAAAAATCAAATGATAAACAGATGAAACCCTCATGAACTTACCATCACAAAAGGCAATGTATAAATCAATGAGGGTTCCAAACGGATTAAGAATCTAAATATTAGTAAGTTAATTAAAATTTATACGTGTGAAAAAACCGATCTTGTTAATTACTGCATTGCTGGCTATCACTTCGGCTTTTTGTCAGGTCAATACTTCACATCAGGAGAAATTGAAATGGTGGCAGGATGCCCGGTTCGGAATGTTTATCCATTGGGGACCAGTCAGCCTGAAAGGGACAGAAATTGGCTGGTCACGAGGCAAGGAAATTCCTGTAGCAGAATATGATACCCTTTATAAACAGTTCAATCCTGTCCAATTCAATGCCGATGAATGGGTTAAACTGGCTAAAGATGCCGGGATGAAGTATATCGTTTTTACTTCGAAACATCATGATGGCTTTTGCATGTGGGATACCAAATATACCGATTTCAACATCATGAATTCACCGTTTAAACGGGATGTGATGAAGGAACTGGCTGATGCCTGCAGGAAACAGGGAATGGCGCTTGGATTCTACCATTCCACCTGCGACTGGCATCATCCTGATTTCCCCGTTACAAGTCCCGGAGGAAGCGTCCGAAGGGCAACGTCGAATCTGGACAGATATACCGAATACCTTAAGAATGAATCTGTCGAAATCATTAAGAATTATGGTCCCCTGCTCGTCATGTGGTACGACGTTCCAATGGAATTTGATTCGATCCGTGGCCAGGGGGTCATTGAGGTGATCCGAAAGGTTCAACCCGATATTATCGTCAATAACCGTACCGGGGCCAAAGGCGATTTTGATACACCGGAACAACGGATTGGCGGTTTTCAAAACAATCGACCCTGGGAAACCTGCATGACCATTGCCAATCAATGGGCATGGAAGCCCAATGATGAAGTGAAGACACTCGAAAAATGCCTTCACAGTTTAATCCGTTCTGCAGGAGGTGATGGAAATCTTTTATTCAATGTAGGACCTATGCCGGACGGACGGATTGAACCCTTGCAGGCGACCCGCCTGCAAGAGATGGGACAATGGCTTCAAAAATATGGCTATTCTATCTACGGGACAAGAGGCGGTCCCTTCAAACCTGCAGACTGGGGAGTGACCACCCGAAATGAAAATACTATTTACCTGCATCTGCTCAGCTGGAAAGGGGGCGCTCCCAAAATTGATTTTCCGGCTAAAGGGATAGATATCAAATGGTGCCGGTTGGTTGACGGTGGTGAAGTGAAGCTGATCAAACAAAGGGGATTTTACACTATTGAATTTAAAAATGAATCTCTGCAACCTTTTGACACTATCGTAGAGATTGAGACTACAAAGAATGTTATGGATATTAAGCCAATGGATATCTAACAAATAGACTATCATGAAACGATTCGGGCAAATAATAGGGGTCGATCCTGAGCAATTTGAAAAATACAAAGCATGCCACGCTGCAGTCTGGCCTGAGATATTGAAAATGATTACCACCTGCAATATCCGTAATTATTCGATTTTTCATAAAGATGGCTTGCTCTTTGCCTATATAGAATATTGGGGTGAAGATTTTGAATCGGATATGGCAAAAATGGCTGCTGATCCCAAAACACAGGAGTGGTGGAGCGTGATGATGCCGATGCAAAAGCCACTCTCCTCCAGAGCCACCGGAGAATGGTGGGCAGATATGGAAGAGGTCTTTCATCTGGATTAAAATCAAAATATCTCAAGCTGTGTTTCGTTTCAAAGCTCTGATTTTATTGAGAAACTGGTCCGTGAATACGGGAAATATCCCTTGTAATCAGGGGAATATGACATTGAATAGCCCTGACAGGATTCTAAATCCTGTCAGGGCAGTATCATTTTTTTTTAAACAATTATTTCTTCATCTCAACGCGTATCAGGCGCAGTGTAATTGTTTTGCTCAGATTTTCAACTGAATGTGGCGCCTCCGGATCTTTCCACATGGTCATGGGAAATTTCAGCGGTGTTTTAAGTGTACGTGAATCAAAAATAACGTTGCCTGCACCATCCCGGTCTACAAAATCACCCGCATTCTGAATGTAAAGTACACTATGTCATTGATGATGATGGAGAGGCTCAACTTGCCCCCGGCTTTAGGGTAACCAGGAGAACCCTGACATTTTCATTTTCCGGTAAGATCTTGTGATTCTTTGGTACAGCAACAACTGCATCCTCATTTTTGGGCCAATCCGCCGGATTGCCTGTTTTTAATTAATGGATTGATCGGTTTTTGGCCCTTTGTTTTGACTGAAGCAGCTGCTGATTACCAAACAAAAGAAAAGGATCAAAAGAAGATTTTGGATACTTGATTTCATAAAAGCGATTTAGAATTTACCGGACCATCATTTGTAATTTCCCTATTTTTACCTCTTTCCATTGCCTGGTTTTCAGACCCTCCTTCACTGCAAGGCTGGTTGTCATGTCCATTTCCCCTCCTGAACCTTCCATGAATGAAGAGAGCTGCGCGATATCATTGTACATACTGATGGTGAGATGTGTTCCTTTAGTATCCTCCCCTGCAGGCAGAATAGCCCGAAGCAATTCCCAGCTCCCTTTTTTACCTTTGGCTACCATATCCTGATGCCATGGTTTGAATAGCTCAGATTCAACTTTCTCATAACTGTCGTCCGTTTGTTTCATGATGTCAATCGTGATCATTGTACCAACTTTCATGGTAAATTCACCTTTTGTCCGATCCACCTGTTTTAACAGCACCTGATTGGCCAAATCTCTCGATTTCACCGTTTTGTCCAGCATGGCATTGAGCTCTTTATCGCTCATTTTAGGATAAGCTTTTTTGGCATAGGCCATTACATCCATCGAATTCATCGCCTGCAACATATTCTGAAGACTTGAGAAAAGTGTTACCGTTAAATATTGCGAACCCTGCTGAGTGCCGGATGGGGATAACGACCACAGATCCCAGCCCAAAATAGTTTTATCGGCAACACGTTGTTTGTGAATTCCGGACCAAAAATCTTCAACCTGCCAATAATCGTTGCCATGCTGACCTTCAACATGCATAAACTCAAATAATAAATACAATGAAGATGCTTTTTCCTGCGCCTGAACACCTAAACTAATCAACGCAACTAAAACCAAAGTAAATAATGTTTTCATAATGAGGGGATAATATATGTAAATAACAAATCTGAAAAATGAAACTTTAATAAAACAGCCGATAGGGTCAGGGAGTATCCGTGACTAAAGAATTGCATATAATCCGATATTTATTAAAGGAAATAACATTACTCCATCAACATAGACCCTATGGCATCTGACTTATAGGACAGAACTGTACTCCCTCATTTAACCACGCAATTGTTCTCATCTCCCCTCCTTTCTTTCGTTTGGTTGACCTGGACTAAAATCAGTCAGTTTAAAGGTTTAGAAACTAATAAAAAAGTTTCTTCTTATATTATTTATTTAGAACGTATACAAATAATATTTTGTTCAAAAAATTGAATATTTTTACATCATGATACTTACCAACATTCCAAAAAATGAACTTTGAAACTTACTTTAAGATCAGTTATGGGTTATATATAGTAACAACCCAATCGGGCAATAAAAAAGGGGGATATATTGCCAATACCCTTTTCCAGGTAACCGCCACCCCTCCCCAATTTGCAATCAGCTGTAACAAAGATAATTACACAACCAACTTAATCAAGGAAAGTGGCGTTTTCGGATTTTCAGTTTTAAGTGAGAAAGCTAGTCCGGCTTTGATTGGCAACTTTGGATATAAGAGTGGCCGTGATTTCGATAAATTCGATGGCGTTAATTATTTCACCGGGAAAACAGGAAGTCCAATCGTTACAGATTCATCTGTAGCCTGGTTTGAATGCAAAGTCACCCAGTCGTATGAAGTTGGCACACATGTGATCTTCATTGGCGAAGTCATTGATAACGGATCGATTGAAGAGAAGATTAAGTCGTTAACCTATAATTATTATCGGGAAGTTTTAAAGGGATACTCTCCGAAAAATGCCCCAACCTATATCGAAAAGACAAATCTGGAAGCGATCATCTCAGACCAGAAGAGACAACTGGATGTTTGGCAATGCCAATTATGTCATTACGAATATGAAGAGGAAAAAGGGGATCCAATTTCCGGAATAGCCCCCGGAACTTCATTTCTCGATTTGCCGGACGACTGGACTTGTCCGATTTGCGGTGCAGGAAAAATGCTTTTCGAAAAGGAATAAATTGTTTGCAAATGATCTTTTTTTTTTGTATTTTAGACATAATTACCTTTAAAGCATCTCATTGCCCAAATACCTTTACTGATGCATAATTCAAAATACAAATCAAAAGAGCCGCCGGATGAAAAGGAAATAACTGACATCAATTCTGTTCCCTCTTCAAACAAGACTTCACTTCGACAAAAAGCTGAAGAGATTCTGGAAGAAAATGAGGCTATTGCTTTATCCCATAAGTTGCCTAACATGCATCAGCCAACCAATCTGGCTGATGTTGACTCACAAAAGCTCATTTATGAGCTGGAAGTCCACCAGATAGAACTGGAGATGCAAAATAAAGAACTTGAGAGGGCCAAAGAGCAATCACAAAGATCTGCCGAAAAATATATCGAGCTGTACGATTTTTCGCCATCAGGATATTTCACACTTTCCCGCGAAGGCAATATTCTAGACCTTAATCTAGTTGGATCACAACTACTTGGAAAGGAACGAATCAATTTAATAAACAGCCGATTTGGATTTTTTGTAGTTGATGATTCCAAACCAGAATTTAATTTCTTTATCGAAACACTGTTTTCAACAAAATGCAAAGCCTCGTGTGAAATCTTGTTAGGTTCAACCGGATCTAATTTGCCAATAAACTTATTTCTTACAGGTATCGTAACCGAAAATTGTGATCAATGCCTGATCACGGCGACTGACATCACCATTCGCAAACAGATTGAAGAGGAGATAAACAATACAAACATTGAACTTCAACGGGTTAATGCCGAGAAAAACAAGTTCTTTTCGATCATAGCCCACGATCTGCGTAGCCCTTTAAACGGATTCTTGGGATTGTCTGAGTTGTTGGCTGAGGGATTATTTGGAATGACCCTTGAGGAGATCCAGAAAATTGCCTTAATGATGCTAAACTCCGCTACAAACCTCAATCATTTATTGGGAAATCTGCTGGAATGGGCTCAATTGGAAAGGGGCTTAATTTCCTTTGAGCCCAGGTCTTACTATTTAATTCCCGGACTTAAGGAAAGCCTGGTTTTAGTATTGGAAGCCGCCAAATTAAAAAATATAGTAATCGATTTTGAGATTCCTGAAAATTTGGTCGTCTATGCAGACAAAAATATGTTGGAGTCTGTTTTTCGCAATCTGGTATTCAATGCTGTAAAATTTACTTCACATTGTGGTCATATTACTATTTCCGCAATATCATTGCCCGATAATAACCTTGAATTTTCAGTAAAAGATACCGGAATTGGCATGAACAACACAATAATCGATCATCTTTTCTCGCTCGATGCCAAAACCGGTCGTAAGGGGACCGACGGAGAGCTAAGTACCGGACTAGGTCTGATTATTTGCAAGGATTTAATCGAAAAACATGGCGGTCAATTAAAAGTGGAAAGCCAAGAAGGGAAAGGGAGCACTTTCAGTTTCACCCTGCCATCCCGGGAAATGTAATCGATTCTTTTTTTCCTTCTCGTTGCTTCCCCAAGAGTTTATTAGAAAATCATGGACTAAATTGCCAAAACAATTGATTTTTGCGTATCTTTCGGAAAGATAATCGTTCAATCTTGAACTTAGTTTATCGAAATTAAGGCTCTAAACCAGTTCATTCATACCTATTCTCATGAATATCTTAAAAACCTCAGCTGACGATGCTGAAAATGAGGGAAAAGCCAGCCCAAAATCTAAATCACAGTTCTATATCGTTGGTATCGGCGCCTCTGCCGGAGGACTCGAAGCATTGGAACAATTCTTTCAAAATATGCCCGTTAAGAATGGGATGTCTTTCGTGGTTATTCAGCATCTTGATCCAAACCACATCGGCATTATGCCCGAGCTATTGCAACGAATTACATCCATGAAAGTAAATCAGGCCACTGATAAGATGAAAGTTAAACCTGACTGTGTTTATGTGATTCCTCCTAATAAAAGCATGTCAATACTCAAAGGTGAGCTCTATTTATTTGATCCTGTTGCACCTCGTGGTCTGCGTCTGCCTATTGATATTTTCTTGCGGTCATTGGCCATAGACCAGCAGGAGAAAAGTATTGGCATTATCCTCTCAGGTATGGGTTCGGATGGCACCCTTGGAGTAAAAGCCATTAAAGAATACAACGGGCTTGTATTGGTTCAGGAACCTGGCTCAGCAAAATTCGATGGAATGCCATGTAGTGCCTCACAGGCTGTAATTGCAGATGTTGTGGCACCCGCAGATCAGTTGCCTGAAAGATTGATGGCATTATTAAAATATTTTGATACAGCTAAAACTGAACCCCCATTAGATAATAAAAACAAAAGCAATATCGATAAGATTATTATTCTGCTTCGGGAACAGGTCGGTCACGATTTCTCTTCCTATAAAAAAAGCACCCTGTTCCGACGCATTGAACGACGCAAGGGGATTCACCAAATAGAAAAGATATCCAACTATGTCCGCTTTTTACAGGAGAATCCAAAAGAGACCGAAATCCTTTTTAAAGAGATATTAATCGGGGTGACAAGTTTTTTCCGTGATCCTGAAGTTTGGGAAAAACTCATTGAGAACGTTTTTCCAGCTTTGATCGAAGAAGCTCCAAACGGTTATGTGTTCCGGGCCTGGGTAACCGGTTGTTCAACAGGTGAAGAAGCCTATACTTTGGCGATCGCCTTCAAAGAGGCTATGGAGAAGGTCAAACAGCACAAATCGCTTTCAATACAGATTTTCGCTACCGATCTGGATAGTGATGCTGTTGAAATCGCAAGAAAAGGTATTTTCCCTCCCAATATTGTGGCTGATATATCTCACGATCGGTTAAGTCGCTTTTTTAATGTTATCCCAAGTGGATACCAGATCAATACACTTATTCGCGAGATGGTCATCTTTGCTCCCCAGAATATGATCAAAGACCCCCCATTTACCAAGCTCGACATTCTGACATGCCGCAATGTACTGATTTACATGGAATCTGACCTCCAGAAAAAACTAATATCCCTCTTTCACTACAGTCTTAACCCCGGAGGAGTTATGGTATTGGGAACGGCAGAGTCAATTGGCAACGATAAAAATGTGTTTGTCGAGGTAGACAACAAGCTTAAAATTTATAAAAGGACAATGTCTTCTGTTTTTCCTGATTTGGTGGATTTTCCAAGTTCATTTTACAGCCTCAAAAAGACAAATGTTGAACACAAGAGAATTTTAAAAGTTAATGAGAATCTTCAATCGCTTACAGAACAAATTCTGCTTCAACGCTTTGCTCCCTCCAGCGTGCTTACCAGCAGCAAAGGAGATATCCTCTACATTACAGGACGAATTGGGAAATACCTGGAGCCGGCTGCCGGAAAAGCAAACTGGAACATTTTTGCAATGGCCCGTGAGGGTTTGAGTGACCTTCTTCCCGGGATCTTTCGAAAGGCTTTGCTCAGTTATGAACCATTGCAGCTCCATAATGTAAAGATTGGAACAAATGGGGCAACGCAATTTGCAGACATAACTGTACAATGTATGGAGGGTCCTGAAACTCTGAGAGGAATGGTTCTCATCGTATTTTCAGATATTCCGGTTGTCGTTGACCCTGATAGTGGACACCCCAAATCCGGGAAAAGAATTGCGTCTGCAAGGCAAAAGGAATTGGAGAATGAACTGCAACATAGTCAGGAAGACATCCAAAGCCTCAGGGAGGAGATGCAAACCTCACAGGAAGAGCTCAAATCAACCAACGAGGAGTTACAGTCGACTAATGAAGAATTGCAATCTACTAATGAAGAACTTACCACATCCAAAGAGGAGATGCAGAGCCTGAATGAAGAGCTTCAAACTGTAAATATTGAATTGCAAAGCAAGATCGCTGATTATGGCAGGGCTAACGATGACATGAAAAACCTCCTCAACAGTACTGAAATTGCCACGCTTTTCATCGACAAGGAGTTAAATATCCGCCGGTATACCGACCAGGTTACTTCCATATTTAAACTGCGGACAACAGATATTGGACGGCCATTTACTGATCTGGTGAGTGATTTAAATTATCCCGAAATTGCAATCCATGCCCGGCAGGTGCTCAAATCACTTAGCTCAATCGAAACGGCTATTTCAACCAACGACAACAGGTGGTTCAATGTCAGGATTATGCCTTACAGGACTCTTGATGACCGCATTGACGGTTTGGTGATGACCTTCACGAATATCACATTATCCAAAACGTTGGAAATTGAACTCAAGAAGGCCAACGAGGAGCTTATGGAGGTCAGGAAAAGAGAATAAACGGATTGCGATTGAATCCCGGCGGCAAATGCCAGGATTCAAAAAATTGTTTATTAAGAAAAGGTTATACACTTGTTTCAATCTTTCACAATTCGTTAACCTTTATAATTTGGATAGAACTTAACACGCCCCTATATTTGCACTACATTTTTTTTCATAAGTTTAGGTTTAGTTAGTTTGGTTAGTTAGTTTTAGTAAAAGGATGGAGCCGCCCGGTTCCGTCCTTTTCAATTTGATACAATTAAGGATTACCATTTTGGGTGCAAAAGCTTGATTTTTTTGGTTAATTCAGGTGTGTTTACTTATTTTTTTGCTATATTTGATTGAGAATTAATAATGAAACTCATGAAACCATTTACAAAAACCGTATCCGTGATATTTGGAATAATAGCACTTCTCCATCTGTTGCGTCTGATTTTCCATATTGGGATCGTTGTAGGCAATTTTCAATTACCATTAATGGTAAGCCTAGGTGGATTTGTTGTTACAGCCATATTGTGCATTGGGTTATGGAAAGAGGCAAATAGGAGGCCGTAGAAAGATCCGCTGGTCAAACACAATTATTTTTCTAATTTCGTTGGTGAAATTATAGGGTGATCTCTCTTTGATTTCATAATTATAGTTTCAGCGTTAAAGGTTTTATGAAATTCAAAAAAATATTGAATATATTGTAAATTTAATTGTAGGCAAAGACTACCGTGTAGGAACCCTGGTATAGACCTGAAGCCTGTGCGAAGTTCAAATTTGCTATTCCGCTAAGCTTAATATTCTGGGATCCATTGGATTGCGTGACTGAAGTAGTCGAATTGTTATTAAAACTTGGGTCTAAAGTAAAATCATTCCCCAGGGAATCGGAGAGAGTTGCCGACTTAAGAAGCACATTGACTGTAGCATTACTTCCCGAGTTGATCTGCATCGTTCCAAGATTAAGTGTCGGCGAAGTAACTGCAGCTCGTCCTGATGATAGTGAATTATTTGCATTGGTTGATTCCATTGGCAGACTCGTAGTCGCCTGCAAGGATGCACTTAATGACTCAATTACCTCAGCGGTTATATGTCCGATTGCAATATTCTGAGCGTTGCATATATTAAAATTTCCTAACACAAACATAAATATCGTTCCAAAAAATAGTATAAATATCGTTTTCATGGCAATTAATTTCAGATCATTTAAAACCTATGGAGTTGAAAGTCCAATTCATTTAGCAAAGATCAGTTGTCATGGATGTAAATTAGTTATACAATTAAATAAATTAATTATATAGTTCACATGTATATTTTACAAACAATGCATTTATTTACATATCAAATAAATGCATTGTAATGAATTATACCGGCAAATGGGATTAGAATTGCACATCGGTGGGAAGCTATCGATGAAGAAACCAATGAGATAGAAAACTGCAAAGCTGACAACAGGAAATATGAACCGAAGATCCTCAAAAATGGGGAAACCAAAAAACAACTTCTGTTCAGAAGCAGGTATCTGCTTTTTAAATCGCCTAATAACTGGACGTTAAGTCAGAAGAAAAGGTCGAAGATCCTGTTCAAATTATATCCTGACATCAAACAGGCTTTCTACCTGGTACATAGTCTCAGAAGTATTTACAACAAAAAGCATCCTAAAAATGTGGCGATTGGTAAGCTGGCACTTTGGTTTAACAAGGTGACAGACTCTGAATTTAAATCATTTAATACCATCTCTGCCACAATGTATGCGCATTATGACAAAATACTAAACTACTTTAACAACCGAAGCACCAATGCTTCTGCCGAATCGTTCAATGCAAAAATCAAAGCTTTTAGATCAACTCAGCGAGGGGTGAGAGATGTCAATTTCTTCCTTTTCAGATTAACTAAAATTTATGCGTAATTCTTTTACTCCACCTGAAATGTCAATTGATCCCAAATTAATTGCAAATTATATGCAACAAAAGCAAAAAATCCAGATAAATTACTTTCGTAACTATCTGGATTTCACCGTGGGAACTGATGGGTTCGAACCATCGACCCTCTGCTTGTAAGGCAGATGCTCTGAACCAACTGAGCTAAGCTCCCTTTACGTTTAAGTCAGATATGCAATACCTTCTTTAAAAGTGATGCAAAGATATACCTTTTTTGATTCACACCAAATATTACTGTAAAAATAAATGCTTTTCCCGGCCAAATATTTCACTTGTAGAGTTATTGCCTGAGAAGTCCTTTTGGAATTTCCTTAATTTTTTCTATTTCAAGGCTTTTTACAAAGAGCTCACCCCCTTCTGACTGAATCTGAATGTTACCTCTCGTAAGAGGAACTACTTTACCTTTGACTATTTTTCCAGAGTTATAATTTATCAGGACTACCTTGCCATTGACGGCATGAACAGCTGTCCTGCCGAAGCAATATAAATCAATTACATTCCATTCTCCCTGAGGCTTCTCGTAGTCACAACATTTTGATCCGTTTTTAGCTGCCTTGCCATCCCCAAATTGTGTCATCTTACCGATTGGAGACCATGTAAAAGATTTTCCATCGCTACCCTTAACAACCGGAATTTCGAAATAGCTCCTCCCCATGCAATAAGAGTCGCCCATCTTGCCGGTGCACAACTGGAATTCATGAGAACTCATCCACACATCCAATCCTTCGCCAAAGGGTCCAAAACTATGATACAAAAGTCCGGAATTCATTTGCCGGTATACCTTTTCACCCCACTTAAAGATCATCCTTACATGATAGTTTTTATAAGCTTTTCTGGTTGTAATTGAGCCATTCACCTCTCCCGAAATACGTAATACATTCTCTTCGCCTAGAGGAATAACAGTAAATATCTTTAAAGGATCGGCATTCAGTCCAATAGGCTTTTCCCCTTTTTCTTTTGCCCCAATATAAACGTTAAAACCTTTAAGATCTTTCCCGTTTAAGAGCGATTTCATCCCATCCCGTGCGTAACTGCATGCGGCCATGGATAAAATAATACAAAATAAAATATGTCTTTTCACCTGATATTTATTCAATTATATAGATACAAAAACTGCCCCAAATCTGAGGCAGTTAAAAGATGTATCGAATTATTTAAATTATTTTCCTCCAAGAATTTCCTGAGCCTTTTCTAAGATAGTCGTGTCGTCGAGCAGAATAATTCCTCCCTGAGGCCCCTGTTCGATATGCATACCAACACTGGTACCTTTATCATAATGCGTTCCACCAAAATAATTCCTCACGGTTTCAACTTCCATCCCAAGCTCCTGAGCAATCCGTTGCATCGAACCGTGAGGCAAATGATCCTTGATATCCCGAAGCTCATTGAAGGTAATTTTTTGAGTCATAGCGAAAAGTTTTAAAAAGTTAATAATGAATAGTCAATATAAGTAACCTGATTCAATTTGTACACGCCGAAAATTAATACTAAATATCCAATAATGTAACCTTAATGTAATATCTTTTCTGCCTGAAATCCCAAATTTAGAATTATTAACAATTGAAGGATTGCTTCACCTAAATAATCAGTTGTAATTCAAACTATTAAAGGTAATACAGAAATGCCAAAGGTGTATTCGGTGAAAAGTGTTATACAACAGTTCTAATATTCATCGAAACGAATTTTAGTTTTTCAGGATTTGATAGGCGGCTTGTTGTATCGACTCCCGAAGGTTTAACTGATTCAGCAGGTGATTATTGCGTGTAGGATAAATCCGGTTCGAAAAGAACAGAAAGAGTATTCCGGTTCCCGGGTCTGCCCAGGCATAGGTCCCCGTAAAGCCGGTATGACCAAAGCTGACATCACTGCATAAAGGGGCAGGATAGGAATGTTCACCACTTCTCAGACTATTGCCCGGACCAGGTTTGTCGAAACCAAAACCCCGCCTGTTATTCAGCTTTTCAAAATGACGGGTTGTCCACTCTTTCATCGTCGCTTCCGAAAGATAGCGATCACCACCATAAAATCCATAATTCAGATACATCTGCATCATTTTAGCCGCATCATTAATGGTACCAAACAGACCCGCATTACCGGAAATTCCTCCTAAAACAGCGGCACTCTCATCGTGGACAAATCCTTGTAGCTGCTCTTTCCTGAATGTATCATCGTTTTCGGTCGGAACTATTTTATCTATTGGCTGATACAGATATGGACGGTATGTTAATGAATTAGCACCCAGCAGATCATAAAAATTAGTTTTAAGATACGTTTCGTAATTCTGGTGTGCTAAAGCGGTTATGATGTTTGGAAAAATAATAAACCCAAGATCAGAATAAACGAACCGCTTTCGCTTTAGAAGTGGTGACTTGCGAATGGCAGCATACACAGAATCAGGAAAACTATTCAAAATAAACAGCCCTTTACAAACCCGAAGTCCAAATTGGGCAATTGAATCTTTAGAACAATATTCTGGTTTAAAATTTCCTAGTGAATCAACAGTTCTCAGCCAGAAAGGAATTCCTGTTTTGAGTCGTGCCTGGTGCGAAAGGAGATCCTCAACCAAAATATCCTTTTTATTGGAACCTTTCCAATCGGGCCAGTAATCACTCATCTTCTTATGAACATTGAATTTCCTTTGATCATTCAACCGCATTAATGCAGGTACCGGAGCCAGAATTTTGGTTAGGGAGGCAAAATCAAACAAATCATCCGGACGCAAGGGTCTTTCGTTACTATAGGTCTGGTAGCCATACGCTTCATTTAGAATCACTTTCCCATTTTTAGCAATGAATACCGCACACCCGGGAAAGGCCTTTGCTGACAAACCTACATTCACCAGTGAGTCAATTTTTTTTTTTAGATAGGTAGAATCGATACCAAGCTCTTCAGGAAGGGTATACTTAAAACGACCGAGCGAAACAGTTGAAAGGCCATCTCCCGAATGATAAGCCTTGCTTACAGTAACGGGAAGTTTCCCTTTAGCAGTGAAGGCCCCAAAAAGGAGTTGTCCGGCCAGATCCTGAGAATCGGAGCTCTCCTGATAGGCGACCACCAACCCATTTGCTTTTTCAATCCCTCCCAGATAATTCAGTACATAGGGGTTGCCAAAAAGGACAAAGATTGAGTTCTTTAAAGTCGCAACTTGCTCTGTTACTTGCTGTTGAATTTTAGTAATCCGATAATCTGTGGATACAAAATTTCCCAGATTATCAAGCTCGGCAATCACAAGGTTATAACTCTTTAGCTGATCCATAAGTTTTCTAACCGCTGCCGGTTCAGCTTCCTTTGAAATCGAAAAATGGTCCATCCGGGTATAACGCTCCAGGGAATGTTGGAATGGGGTGACATTTCCCCGACCAATACTGAGTGTTGCGATTTTTAGAGTATCAAGACGACGTAACGGCAACAGATCGTTAACATTCTGAAGAACGGTGAGGGATTGCTGAGCCACATTTCGTAAGGTCATGCGATAAGCCGACTGATTCAAATCGGCATATAGACCTTCCGATTTTACCGGTGTATATCGATTGAGCCCGACCCACCTTTTTAACATCAGTATTTTCCGGCATTTCCGGTCAATCTCCTCCATCGGGATCTCCCCATCTGAAATTGCTTTTTTAACTGCTTCAATAACCTTAGCAGGATTGACCACGAATTCGAGCAAATCATTTCCGGCAATTAGAGCTCTCACCTCCGAACTGTTATTGTCAGACGGATTCTCTTGATCAACTGCCCCTTCCATATTCATGGCATCTGTCACCACCAGTCCTCTAAATCCAAAATCGCGAATCAGCAGATCCTGAATAATAGATTTTGAAAGAGTTGCTGCAGTGCCACTACTATCCAGCGCCGGAACATTTAAAAAACCAGTCATCACACCTCCGATGCCAGATTGAATTGCTTTACGAAATGGATAAAGTTCAGTGGAATCAAGCTGAGCCCTGGTGTGTCCTATTAAAGGAAGGGTGAAATGGGAGTCCTTTTGGGCATCACCGTGTCCGGGGAAGTGCTTGAGTGTTGCCAGCACCTGTTCGGACTGTACTCCCAAACCATAATGTACAGCTTTTTGAAATACTTTCTCAGGATTATCCCCATAGGATCTGAAGCCAATCACCGGATTGAGGGAATTGCTGTTTACATCTGCAACGGGTGCGAAATTGACGTGGATACCCAGCCTTTTGCATTGTCTTCCCAGGTCAGCTCCCAAATCAAAAATCAATGTGTCCTTATCGATGGCTCCGAGTGTAAAACCATAAGGATATTTAATGGTGCTGTCAAGACGCATGGATAACCCGTATTCCGCATCAATAGCAACTAACAATGGGATTTTCGACACCCCCTGGAGCTGATTAACCATGTTTATATGTCGCATCGGACCTCCCTGCATTGAAATGATACCACCTATTTCATTTTCCCTTACCATGCTGATTAATCGCGTTCTGTGTTTAATCCCCTTTTTGGAGTACGCAGGAACCATAATTAGTTGGGCGATCTTTTCATCAACCGACAGTGATCTAAAAACAGAGTCTACCCATTGGTCGGTTTGGTATGCTAAAAAAGGGGGGCGCACCTCTGGCTGTGCAAATAATATTGAACTTAACAGTGTGAGAAATATGAAAATATTACGTTTAAGCATAGTTATTTTATCGTTAAAATATTCATACGATTATGCCTTAAGATCTGAATTGCAAACCAGTGCAGAGAATCGGTCGTTTTCCCGATTATGCAGGTTTCGATACTACGAATTAACCAGATCATATTTTACGTATGAATTTGTCCAAAAATAGACAAAACCTTACAATTGGAAACCCTTCTCTACTTTTTATCAAAAAAGAAGTTCAAAGTTCCCGATTTATTAAATCATATCGATACTTTCGCAGGATATCAAAATCTAATCAGCATATCAGTATCATGAGCATATATCCTATAAAATCGGGTATTCGAGTCGATATCTACAATTGGTTGAATCATGTGGCATTTGTTGTGGTTATACTGGGTTTTAGCCTGGCGACATATGGCATAACTGACAAAATAACCCCCGGTGCCGATCAGCCTGATCAATATCTTAAGAAACTAAAAGGGAAAAATCTGGCATTGGTGGTAAACCAAACTTCCCGGGTTGGTGATCAACATCTTGTCGATTATTTATTAAGCAGACATTTATCGGTTAAGCGAATCTTCGCTCCGGAACATGGGTTTCGGGGTGAAGCTGGGGCAGGTGAACTAATCGACAATTCGAAGGATGCTAAGACAGGTATTCCAATTGTCTCATTGTTCGGCAAAAATCACAAACCAACATCCGGACAACTTGAAGATATAGACCTTGTAATTATTGACATTCAGGATGTTGGATGCAGATTTTACACTTATATCAGTACCCTTCATTATATTATGGAGGCATGCGCTGAGAACCATAAGACGTTGCTCATTCTAGACCGGCCAAATCCAAACGGGGATTATTTTGACGGACCGATTCTGCAGCCTGCTTTCCGGTCATTTGTCGGAATGGATCCGATTCCTGTAATTCACGGATGCACTATTGGCGAACTGGCGCAGATGATCAATGGCGAAAAGTGGCTGGCCAATGGGGTTCAGACCCAGCTTGAGATTATAAAAGTTGCGAATTATACCCATTTGATGACATACGATCCTCCGGTTAAGCCATCGCCAAATCTTCCCAATTATTTATCTGTCAGACTCTATCCTTCACTCTGCTTTTTTGAAGCCACAACTGTCAGTATCGGTCGTGGCACTCAGTTCCCTTTCCAGGTATTGGGATTTCCTGATCCGGCATTTGGAAATTTCAGGTTTACCCCGGTAAGTATAAAAGGGATGGAGATGGATCCGGTTCAAAAAGGTAAAAACTGTTTTGGTGACGATTTGCGTGAATTGCCCAAGGTTCCGCACTTCACACTCGCTTATTTTATCAGTTGGCTTCATAAATTTAAAAACAAGGAGGAATTCCTCACCCGCAGTCAATGGTTTAATAAGTTAATGGGGAATGACCTGGTTCTCAGACTTATACTGGAAGGGAAAGAGGAGGCTGAGATTCGGAAGAGTTGGTCCGATGAGCTCTCGGCGTATGGAGCTATCCGACAGAAATATTTGTTATATCCTGATTTCAGGACCATCAACTGAATTCAAGCCGAATAAACACCTCTTATCCGGGATTCCGGAGGATAATAAAAATACAAATGATAGAATTATGAATCCGGTATTAGTCGCTTTCCTCCTCGGTGGATATTTTCTGATGTTGATCCTTATTGCCCACTTAACGGGCAAATCGGCTACAACCGAAACATTTTTTACCGCAAACCGGAAATCCCCCTGGTTTGTTGTCGCCTTTGGGATGATTGGGACAACCATCTCCGGGGTGACCTTCATCTCAGTTCCAGGTGAAGTAGGAAACTCCGCAAGTACCTATTTTCAGTTCATTATGGGAAATCTGGTCGGGTTCTGGATAGTTGCCCTGGTGCTTCTCCCAGTCTACTACAAACTTAATCTGATCTCAATTTACACTTATCTCGAGCAACGATTTGGATTTTATGCCTATAAATCAGGTTCATTTTTTTTTCTCCTCTCAAGAACGGTAGGGGCTGCTTTTAGGATGTATCTGGTTGCAGAGGTTTTACAGCTTGCTCTTTTCGATGCACTAGGAATTCCGTTTGCCGTCACTGTATTGATCAGCATCTTCCTGATTTGGGTTTATACCTATAAAGGGGGCGTAAAAACAATTATTTGGACCGATTCACTGCAGACCCTTTTCCTGCTGACAGCGGTGATCATGACGATCTACTATATTTTTTCAAGTTTCGGATGGTCAGCACAAGAAACAATGCAAAAAATATATGCCCATCCCTATTCCCGGATTTTTGAATGGGATATAAAATCAAGTAAATACTTTTTCAAACAATTTCTGGCCGGTATCTTCGTAACTATTGTAATGGTAGGTTTGGATCAGGATATGATGCAGAAAAATCTTACCTGTAAAAGCCTGAAGGAGGCACAAAAAAATATGCTCACCTTCAGCAGCATATTTGTGTTGGTCGTCGGAATGTTCCTGCTACTAGGAGTCTTGCTTTACCTTTTTGCAAAAAGCAATGGAATTCCGCTGCCGCAAAAGTCGGACTTTCTCTTTCCAATGCTGGCGCTGAATCATATGAACCTGATGATCGGAATTTTCTTTCTTCTCGGAATCACTGCCGCCAATTACGCAAGTGCAGACTCTGCCTTAACATCACTAACCACGGCATTTTGCGTTGATTTTCTGAACATTAACAACCATGAACAGACCCAAAAACAAACGCTTCTGCGACGTACTCATATCGGGTTTTCGCTTTTGCTGTTTTTGGTGATTATGATCTTCAGGCTTATTAATGATCAAAGTGTTGTTGTTGCCGTTTTTAAGGCTGCAGGGTATACTTATGGACCATTACTTGGACTGTTTTCATTCGGATTGCTCACAAAAAAACAGGTGAAAGACCGGTGGGTACCCCTTGTTGCACTTTGTTCGCCTTTCATTGCCTGGGTTATCGATCTGTTCTCGGCACAGTTACTGAATGGCTATAAAATTGGTTTTGAATTGATTATAATTAATGGCGCGATTACTTTTCTCGGTTTATTATTTATTCAAAAAAAACAGGACTATAGTTAAAAAAAGTTAAGAATTTCTCCAATTATGTAGTATCTTTGAATTGTACCAATGAGCGATTGTTTTTTAAAAACAGGACCAAGGTAATCAACTAACATTCCGGGATGAAGTGTTTATCCGAAATATTGACCTTCTTCGCAGTTCTAGTTTTCTTTTGCGCCTGTCAAAAAGAGAAAATGGGAACTTCCTCAGAGTCAGCACTCCATTTTTCATCCACCTTTATTACATTTGATACCCTTTTCACTTCAATTGGCTCCCCTACAAAGAACCTTCGGGTCACAAACCAAACCAATGAAACTGTGGTTATTTCATCGGTTATTCTGGCCGGAGGAAATCAGAATGGTTTTCGTTTGAATGTAAATGGTGAAGCATCGAATGAAACATACAATGTCCAAATACCACCTCAGGATA
>Ga0118677_10001989_pt1 | contig 42243 bp, 32 predicted proteins | sample AliMusrvi5mmetaG_FD_86154 | JGI IMG/M metagenome (GOLD analysis project Ga0118677, IMG submission 86154)
TAATAAAAGGATCAATAAAACTATCAAATTGTGCTGCGAGTACAAGAAAAATCAATACAAGTGCAAACAGGAAAGCAAATGAAGTATTTGAAGAACTCTCAGCAAAATCGCGTGATTGACCGGATAAATTAGTATTAAATGAATCATCAAGTGTTTTTTTAGCTATTTCATCCATGGCTTTAATTCCATCACTCATTGTGTAACCAGGCGCTAAACCGGCTTGCACGGTCGCTGATTTATATCTATTGTAATGATACAATTGCGGTGGATTACTTTGTTCCTGAATCTTCACAAGATTATCCAATTGAACCAGTTCTCCACTTTTGCTTCTAACATAAAATTTAGTTAAATCAGTAGGCTTGCTCCTGTCTTCTTTCATCACTTGTCCGATCACTTGGTATTGTTTATCTTCCATCATGAAATAATCCAATCTGCCTGCACTCAGAGCCAATTGTAGTGTTTGAGAAATATCTGCAACAGAAATACCGAGTTCACTTGCTTTTTGACGATTAATCGTAATGTTAAGTTCAGGTTTATTAAATTTCAAGTTTACATCATTCGATGAAAACACCTGTGATTTCCGAACTTCTTCTAAAAATAAAGGTAATTTTTCTTTAATTTTATCAAAATTTATATTTTGAATTACAAATTGAACCGGTAATGCATTTTTTGGTCCACCGGTTGAAATACTTGGTTCTTGAGAAGTATAAATTCTACCATCGTTAAATGGTTTTAAATACTTTTCAGCAGCACCCACTAATTGTTGTTGCGTTCTTTTTCTATGCGAAGGATCCGTTAATCCTATACGAATAGCGCCCATATTTGTAGCTCCAGGGCCGCTGAAACTCGGCGCAACAATTTCAAGAATAACAGTTTTTTCAGGAATTGAATCATTTACTGTTTGAGCAATTTTGTCAAGATATTTTTCCATATATCCATAAGATGTGCCTTCAGGAGCTGTAACACTTATTCTAAATAAACTTCTATCTTCGGTCGGAGACAATTCAGATTTTAATTCTTTTCCTATAAAAAATATAAAAATAAAACAGCAACCAATAATCACTAATGCCCACCATCTTTTTTTCATAAAAGAACTCAATAACTCCCGATAACCATTGTCCATTGCAACGTAGAAAGGTTCGGAAAAATTATAGAACCGAGTATGTTTTTGTTTTTTTCTATTCAAGAAGATATTAAGCACCGGTGTAAGTGTTAAAGAAACAAATGCAGAAATGATAACAGCTCCGGCAACTGTAATGGCAAATTCACGGAATAATCTACCGACAAATCCTTGTATGAATATTAACGGAAGAAAAACAACTGCAAGCGTAATTGATGTAGAAATAACAGCAAAAAATATTTCTTCAGTTCCTTCCTTTGCTGCCTGAACACGAGACATTCCCTGCTCAATTTTCTTAAAAATATTTTCAGTAACCACTATTCCATCATCAACCACAAGACCTGTGGCAAGCACAATTCCCAACAATGTCAATATGTTGATGGAAAATCCAAACAGATACATGATGAAGAATGTTCCAATCAATGAAACAGGAATATCAATCAGCGGACGAATAGCAATCAACCAATCGCGAAAAAATAAATAGATAATCAATATAACCAGAATAACAGCAATGATAAGTGTTTCCTGAACTTCCTCAATGGAATTCCGAACAAAAGTTGTTTTATCAAGAGCAATATTCAATTGAATATCTTTTGGTAAAGTTTTTTTAATTTTATCAAGACGTTTATAAAATTCATTGGCAATATCAATGTAATTAGCTCCAGGCTGCGGAATCAGTCCTAAGCCAATCATTGGCACACCTGATTCTTTCATGATGGTTTCTTCGTTTTCAGGACCCAACACAGCATAACCAACATCACTGAATTTTACTAAACTATTTTGCGTTTGTTTAATGATTAAATTATTGAAATCTTCTTCAGTTACCAATCTTCCGGTGGTTTTAACGGTAAGCTCTGTTTGATTTCCATAAATTTTTCCTGTAGGCAAATCAACATTTTGCTTTAATAAAGCAGCTTGTATATCCTGAATAGTTAACTGATAAGCTGCAAGCTTAATCGGGTCAATCCATAAACGCATGGCATATTTTTGCTCACCCCAAATTTGCACAGTACTAACGCCAGGAATTGTCTGTAATTTTTCAAGTAAAATATTACTTGCATAATCATTGATTTCAAGCTTGTTTCTTTTTTCACTTTGAACCGTCAGAGTTAAAATAGCATCTGAATTAGCGTCTGCTTTGGTAACAATAGGAGGTGCATCAATATCCTGTGGAAGCTGACGTGCAGCCTGAGAAACCTTATCACGAACATCATTTGCAGCTGTTTCAAGATTTTCGCCTAAATTAAATTCAACGGTAATCGCGCTCATTCCCTGTGAACTTGTTGAAGAAATTGAACGTATTCCTTCAACACCATTGATGGCTTTTTCAAGCGGTTCTGTTATCTGAGATTCAATAATATCAGGGTTTGCGCCTTTATAACTTGTAGTAACAGTAATGATTGGCGGATCAATGGATGGATATTCTCTTATCCCAAGAAATTTAAAACTGATGAACCCGAAAATTACAATAATTATCGAGCAAACAGTTGCTAATACCGGTCTTTTAATACTTACGGAAGATAAACTCACTTGCTGAAAGAATCAATTAACAAAATTTTTAATCTTTATTTTAATATCCGGTTTAATATATAAAATACCTGTAGTAATAACGGTATCGCCAACATACAAGCCATCAAGAATCTGCACTTCTGATTCATTACGAATTCCGGTAATTACTTTTTTAAAAATACTTTTCCCATTTTTATAAACAGCCACTTTTTTCCCTTTTGCTTCAGGAATGATACTTTGAGAAGGAATCATCATCGTTTCAGGAATATCTTTTAAATCAAGAAATACTTTTGCAAATGACCCGGGTTGTAAATCTGTTTTTCTGTTGTCATAAATCGCTCGCACCAATATACTGCGCGTTGATTCATCAATCTTCGATTCTATGGCATACACTTTTCCAAAATATATGTCATTACTTGCATCTAATTTGAATCGAATTTTATCTCCAGTTTTAACCAGTTGGCTATATTTTTCAGGAATAAAAAAATCAATCTTTAATGAATCTTTTGATTGAATTGAAGTAATAACGGTAGTTGGAGAAATAAACGCGCCAATGCTAACATTTCGCAACCCAATATTACCGCTGAAAGGCGCTTTGATTTCTGTTTTTATTATTTGCGTTTGAACAATTTCAATATCCGCTTTTATATTATTTAATTCAAGTGAAGCATTATCGTATTCCTGTTGACCAATGCCATTCACAGAAAGCAATTGTCTCATTCTTTCTTCCGTTTTTTCAGCGATTTTTTTCTGAATAATCAGTTTTTTCAGCTGCGCCTGAAGATCATCGTCTTTGAGTTTTACCAGCAAAGATCCTTTTTTTACATAACTTCCTTCTTTAAAACTAATGCCAGTAATTTTTCCGGAAACTTCAGGTTGAAGTTCAACTTGTTCTGCAGCCAGCAGTGTTCCAGAGGTTTCAATCTGATTAGATAATTTTACTGTTTTAACTATATAACCTGTTACTGCTAAATTTTTTAACAACTCTTTTTGTGAATTTTTATTCATTTGTGGCGCCATGATAATTTTATTATAAACTATCACACAAAGAATAATAAAAATAAACACAAAAATAAATATCTTAAAATTTTTCATGTATTCATCAATTAAAAATTTCTTAAACGCAAAAGTTGCTTTTTATTTCCCCCAATTTGTCATGGAATTTCATGAATGGTCAATCAAAATAAAATTCATAAATAGCAAAAGTTGCATGGACTATAACAGTAGTTAAAAGAATAAATGCAGAAATTTTATGAACTTTATAACTTGTCTTAACAATATTTAATCCGGAAAGAATTTGAAAGATTAAAAGAATCAAATTGATAAAACCCAGAATAATAATTGCATTCATATTTTAATGTTTGATTAATGAAATGATAAAAGGTTTAATTACTCTTAAATATTTTTTGAATTTCATTAATGTATTCTTATAACAATTTGAATGGTTCAAAATTAATTCTTTTATGAATAAATACGATTAATTTTATTTCAAATATTATTTATGAATGGAAAATTCATAAATAATAAGACTTTAAATAAAGGAATTATTTGAGAAATTCTTTTCTGAAATTCAGCGGGGTTGTTTGTGTAATTTTTCAGAATGGCTTATTGAAAAATGAGAGGTGAAAATAAAAAATTGCAGGATTTTCAGAAAGGGAAATCCGCATTCAAATCAACTTTTTCTTTTTGCTTATTTCGTTGCGGAGATTTTGCTATTTTGTGAATAACGTTGCTTTCCACGTAGATTGCTTTGTAAGGCTGTGTAGGACAAGCGTGTTCGCACGCACCGCAACCAACGCATATTTCAGGATTCACTTCAGGAATCACCAAATCATTGATGTAAGAAATCATGTGAACAGCCTTTGTAGGGCAATGTTCGGAACATGCGCCACAATCCGTATTATTTACATATACCACACAATTTTTCTTCTCAAACTTTGCAATTCCAATTTGAACAGATTTTTTTTCTTCTTCTATCAATGGAATGATGGCGCCACTTGGGCACACATGGCTGCATGCAGTACATTTGTAATTGCAATAATTTGTATGAAAATCCATGCGTGGCTGCAACATGCCTGCCAAGCCATATTCAAATAAGGATGGCTGCAAAACCTGCGTAGGACAGGCACTAACGCATAAATGACAAGCTGTGCAAGTACTTGAAAAATGATGAAGTCCTTTGGAACCAGGTGGAGAGATAGGTAATTTGCTTCCAGTATTTGATAATCCTGTTTTAAATTTAGTGATGTTTTCCTGCGCCAGTAATACTTTAGCTAATGACAATCCTGCAACGGAAAGCAATACTTTTCGTCTGCCCTGCGAATGCTCTGTTTTTTTGGGGAGTGAAGATGTAAAGTTATATTTTAAGGCATCTTTTTTACAAACAGTAAGACAGTTGAAACAGCCAACACAACGGCTCATATCAACATTTTTTTCTATCGGATTTATACATGATGATTTGCATACTGATGCACATAAACTACAGGAATTACAAGCTTCATGACTAATTTGAATTTTAAAAAAAGAAATTTTTGAAATGAATCCTAGCAAACTTCCTATCGGACAAATTGTGTTGCAATACAATCTACCTTTAGTTGCAGCAAGCCAAAAAATAACTATCAAAAAAGTTAAAGGAAATAAAATAGAAATTGCATTCACTTTTTTATAAGGAAAAGGAGAGAAAGCATAACTGCCAAACCATTCAAAACCCTTTGAAAACAGGTTATTTGCCAAAATATACAATGGACGAAAAAGATTCGTAGATATTCTTCCGAAGTTGCTGTAAGGATCCAACAGATTTATAAAAAGTATGCTGCCGGAAATAAAAAATATAATCGTCAACACAAGTATTCCGTGGCGTAGGAGAGAGTGTGCTTTTGTATATTTAAATTTTTTCTTCTTGTTTATTTTTCGTGAAAAAAAAGAAATAATATCTTGCAAAGTGCCCAGTGGACAAACGGAAGAGCAATACACTCGCCCAAACATAACTGTTAAAATAATTACGATAAAAAATCCAACGGCAGTGAAACTCAACAGGCGCAGGAACTTTAGCAATGAAGGAATAAACTGAAAAAAAAGCAATGAACCGGTAAATTGAAAAGATAACGTGTTTTTTAAATCAATGAATAAAAAACCGGTCAGTAAAAAAAACGATAAGGAAATAATTATCCTGAGAAATTTCAAATACTTTTGCTTCATCACATTTTTATCCGATTGATATTTAATTTATCAATATCCATTCTCCCGACTTTCATGTCATGCGCAATTTTAATGTATTTCACATCTTCCGGATTCAAGCCGAAAAGCTTGGCAGCCGCTGCATCAGCAGCAACCATATCTCTTGAAACAATCAATGATTTCATCATAATCACATCATCCGCTGATACGCCGCGTGGGCCATTCTTTTTCATTACGTTATAAGCATCAACTATATTCAAATGAGGTTTTATTTGTGAGGCAAAATCAGCAATGCATTGGTGCAGGTCGTTCTTATGCCAAAAGCCGCGATCCCAATTTATTCCCATCAAATTTTTCATTGAAATTGTTAGTTTCGCTGACTCATGATTTTTTAAAACAGGAACATTTATAAATACATCAGCATTCAAAATAGCTTCATGCACCTTATCCTTCTTGAGTTTTTTACCATTTGTTATTTCTTTTTCATGATAATATCCTTCTGTATTTCCCGGAACCATTTTTCCGCCGGCATCTTTCACTGCTTTTTCAATACCACTTGATTTGTAAGATTTCGTCCAATCATCACACGTATGGTCAAACACAAGAACTTCTTTTGCACCTGCTTTGAAACAATGTTCAATAATTCGTTTCACCAGCAAGGGGTTTGTATTAGCTGCCAATTCTGGAACTACATCCCATCCGATATTTGGTTTAACAACAACTTTCTGTCCTTTCTTAATAAACGCGCTCATTCCGCCCATTGACAGAATCGCTTTATCAAACATGTCAGCAGGTTCGCCACCTTTAACAGCCACTAAATCATATGGCGAAGCGTTCTCTTCATTTTCTCCCAATTCACGAAAACTATTTCCTTTGGCAGATAATTTATTTAATCCACCTATTGAAAACAAAGCGCCAGTAGTCAATCCAGCTAAAACGCTCTTCTTTAAAAAATCTCTACGCTCCATAAAAACATTTATTTTTTGATAAATATCAAGCTATTGAACTATGAATTATATTATTATCCAAAATTATGAAAAAAATTTATTCGTCATCCTGTTTTCCCCTTTTTAATAGTTTGTTTTATCTTTACCAAAAGATTTATACGAATGGATAAAGAAATTAAAGTAAAAAATATTTTATACTACGACTGTTTTTCAGGTATCTCAGGAGACCTAAATCTTGGCGCATTAGTGGATGTTGGTGTAGATAAAAATTATCTGATTGATGAATTAAAAAAATTAAATCTTAACCATTATGAAGTGATTTTTTCTACATCTGCACGCAAAGGTATTCACGGAACAAAAGCGGATGTTGTTATTGAGCATTCAAGCCATCATCATCACAGGAATTTAAATGATATTAAAAAAATTATTTTGGATAGTTCTTTATCTGAAAATATTAAACAATCAAGTCTTGATATTTTTTTAAAAATCGCTCAAGCAGAAGCTAAGGTTCATAATAAATCCATTGACGAAATTCATTTTCATGAGGTCGGAGCTATTGATTCTATTATAGATATTGTAGGCGCTGCTATTTGTCTGGATTATCTTCATGTAGATAAAATTTTTGCTTCGACTGTTGAACTCGGTGGCGGATTTGTTGACTGTGCGCATGGCAAACTTCCAGTGCCAGCACCCGCCACTGTTGAGATTCTAAAAAATATTCCTGTTAAATCCGGTGCAGTTCCTTTTGAAACCACTACGCCAACAGGAGCTGCAATTCTCGCAACTGTTGTGAATGAATTTACCGATAATACAAATTTTAAAATATTAAAAACCGGATATGGCATCGGCAACAGAGACACAGATATTCCAAATGTTCTTCGCGTATATCTTGCAGAGCCAATCGCCGAAACCCTTGCTAACAAGACAGATTGGATGATTGAATGCAATATTGATGACATGAATCCTGAGTTGTATGAATTTGTTTTTGAAAAATTATTTGAACATGGCGCACAAGATGTTTTTCTTACGCCAATCATCATGAAAAAAACAAGACCGGCAAATAAATTAAGCGTCATTTGCAATGATTCTGATAAAGAAAAATTAAAAGAAATAATCTTTGTAAACACCTCTACGCTTGGCACACGTGAATATTCAATTTCTAAAACAATGTTGAAAAGAGATTATTCAACAGTTCAAACAAAATATGGTGAAGTAAAAATTAAAAATGCATATTTCAACAATAAAAAAATAAGCTCAAAACCGGAATATGAAGATTGCAAAAAGATTGCAAAGCTTCATAACATTAGCATTAAAGATGTTTACGATGCAATTGAGAATAATAAATAATTTATTTTTGTTCTAAATAAATAAGTACAGATGGACAAATTACAACAACTGCTTGAAGACATTCATTCAGGAAAAACAAATATTCAAGAGGGTTTGGATATACTTAAAAATTTTTATTCTACTGATTTGGGTTATGCAAAGATTGACCATAATCGCGAAGCACGCGTAGGTTATCCAGAAATCATTTATGGACAAGGAAAAACCATTGAACAAATTTCAGGCATTGTTGATTTAATGTATGAACGAAAAACAAATATACTTATAACACGCGTCAATCAAGAGGTGTATGATGTCATCTCTGAAAAATACAAAGAAGCTAAATACAATAAATCCGGACGGGTAATCACTATTCGTTGCAAACCAACTGAAGAAACAGAAAGTTATATTGCTATTGTTGCTGCCGGAACATCCGATCTTCCTGTTGTTGAAGAAGCTTTTGAAACCGCAACATTTTTCGGAAACAAAGTTGTAAAAGTAACAGATGTAGGTGTTGCTGGCATTCATCGTTTATTTGAGAGAATACAAATTTTAAGAAACGCCAAAGTACTTATTGTTGTTGCCGGTATGGAAGGAGCTCTTCCAAGCGTAATTGGCGGACTGGTGAATAAACCTATCATTGCTGTTCCTACTAGCATCGGCTATGGCGCTAATTTTGGCGGATTATCAGCTTTACTTGCCATGTTAAATAGCTGTTCAGGCGGCATCAGTGTTGTAAATATTGATAATGGATTTGGCGCTGCATATCAAGCAAGCATGATTAATAAACTTTAATTTTAAATATTTGTCTTGAGATTTTTATCATACTCATCAACAATTAATTTAGCTTTTTCATAATCCAACGTTGAAACAATTACTTTTACTGAACCAACTCCACCTGGAGAAGTATTCCATGGAACTATTGTTCCGCTAAATTCATCTTGCAAAAAAGTTTCAATTTCTGCATCTTCTAAAAGACTTTTAACCATTTCGGCTTCCCAAATTGTTCCTGAAAAAACTTCAATTGGTTTGATTTCATTATTTGTTTTCATATTTAAAAACTTAAATATTTAATGATCGCTTACAAAAAAAGCTGCCACAAGTGTAACAGCTTTTCAAAAAATTTTTAAACCTTTAAACAAGATTTAATTTATCATATAAATCTTTCTTGTATAACCCGCCAACAGGAAGAACCTTCATTTTATCTTCAATGATTAAATCAGGAAATTTAATCGAAAATATTTTTGAAATATTAACAATATACGATCTATGAATGCGAATAAAATCATTTACAGGAAGAAGTTTCATCATTTCTTTCATTGTGCTGTGCGTTGTAAAAGTGTCTGTTTTAGTAATGATAACAACATAATCCTTTAATGCTTCCACATAATAAATATCTTTAAAATTAATTTTATTCAAACGATAATCCGTACGAATAAAAATACTATTTGGTGAACCTTGATTTTCAATAATTGAATAATAAAAATCTCTTTCTTTTTTTACTTTAACATCTTTTTCCTGTTTATACAATGCAACTTCAATTGTTGTTTGAAGTTCTTTTTCTTTGAAAGGCTTGATAATGTAACCATACGGCTCGGCAAGTTTTGCTTTGCTCAATGTATTGTCATCTGCATAAGCTGTAAGAAACACAACAGGAATATCATATTTTTCTTTAATAATGCTTGCAGCTTCTACGCCATTCATTTCACCTTTAAGCATAATATCCATTAGGATAAGATCCGGTCTTTTTATTTCTATTTCTTTTAATGCTTTTTCACCTGATGGAACGACTGCGGTTACTGCATAACCAAGATTTTTCAATCTGTTTTGAATATCTTTCCCAACTATACTTTCATCTTCAACAACTAAAATATTTCTTTTTGCCATTTTTTTTAATCTTTTTATAAAAAAACAAATATAACAATTTTATTAATTACAGAAAAAACAACTAAAATTCTTTCCCTAAATAATTTTTATTTTTTATTTACTATTTGAACTTTCACTCCATTGTATTTAGTTTCTATGCCGTCTTTATACGTTATAGTTAAAAATAAAGTTCCATCCTCATTATATATTTTCCAATTGCCTTCACGTTTTCCCATCACATACATTCCTTCTTCTTTCATATTTCCATTATCCCAATAAAAACGATGTTTTCCGTCTTCTACACCATCCACAAAGTTACCTATAAATCGAAGTTTTTTTTCATCATAAAAATGTTTCCACAATCCGCTTCTTTTTCCTGCAACATAATTTCCTTCCTGCTTTTCATCACCAACATTATAAAACCAAAATCCTTCTTCAAGTCCTGCATTATAATTTCCTTTTGCAATAACAACATTACTATCATTGTATTCTGTCATAATTCCTTCAGGCAAGCCATCTGTAAAACTTTCTTCTTTGCGAATATTTCCTGAAAAATAATACCATTTCCAATCACCAATTGGTTGACTGGAATTATTATAAATTCCTATTTGTTCTACCTTTCCATCTGAAAAATAAAATTTCCACGAACCAATTTTTTTATCATTTTTATAAGCTCCTTCTGATTTTAAAATTCTTTTATTATATGTTTCTTTTGATGGAAAATAATATTCTTTCCAAGCACCTTGTTTTTTGCCTGTTTTATCAATGATTCCATCGCCTACAACAATTCCTTCCTGATAAACTTTAGCGCTTGTTACATCACCTTTTTCAGAAAAATATCTTCTAATTCCTTCAGGAATACTGTCTGCATACGTTCCTTCAATTTTTATATTTCCATTTGGATAATAATCATATTTTGTTTCCAGTTTTATTAATTCTTTTGCATTCTGTTGTAATTCTCCATCAATATATTTATCAATATTTAATAAACTTCCTTCTTCATTGTATTCTTTGAAATAGCCGTTTTTCTTACCATTTTTGTATGTTTCTTCAAAATAAATATTTCCATTTTTATAAAAAATTATCCATTTTCCATCTTTTTCTTTTTTCTGATTCAAACGATTTATTTTTTCTTTATAAATCATAAATCCATTTTTATATTCGCTGTATGATATAACCAAGCTGTCTTCAGTAAATTCAAAGGCTTTACCATTTTCTTTTCCTTTGATAAATGGCACAATTGATTTTATTTTTCCATCTAAATAAAAACCTTTTGAAATGCCTTGTTTAATATCATTTACATAAAATTCTTCAGTTATTCCATCTTTTCTAAACGTTCGTTTGATACCATTTTTCTTACTGTTTTTATAAGTTATTTCAATCATCAATGAGCCGTCTTCATTATAAAATTTCCAAATACTGTCGAGTTCATAATTTTTTCGGTTTCCTTCCGATTTAATAATACCGTTTTCAAAAAATGTTTTCCAGTATTTATCAGGTTTTCCGTTGACTAAAAAACCTTCACTAGATTTATTTCCGTTTTGATAAAAATATGTTTTATATTCGGCGGAATCTTTGTTTGGCGTGAGATTCTGAGAATACAGTTTGATACTGCAACAAATTATAAAAATTAAAATTGTATTTTTAAGTATGTTCATGTTTTGATTTTCAAAAAGTAATATTACAACAATTATGAGTATTGTATATATTTAAATAATTAATTTATTAATTTATTAATCATAATAAATGCTGTTAGTATTGTTACTAATTTTTTTTATAAATATTTGAAATGATGATATTAAGATTCAATTAACAAATATTGTTCAAATTTCTGACAATTTAATGATTTGATAGTAATAGAATTATGATAGTTTATTCACACACTGTTAATAACTGAAGTACTGTAAAAATAGTATGTTTTAAACAGATTAAAATTGTTTAAAATGTATCTGAAAATTAGTAAGAAAACATGATAACTTTTGACGAAAAAAGTTCTTAAAAAGTAATTAACATGTTATGAGTAGTTTTTAATTTTTAATGTTAATTTTTTAAATCAGTTTTATTTGTGAAGTCTGATTATTCAAGTTATTTTATAAAAATTTCCTTTAAATATTAAATAATGGTAATTTAGAAATTAAGATTATTTAAATTTGCTTAAAATATAAAAATATAGGTTTTGTTTTATGAATTTTAAGATTGCTATAGGAAATGATCACGCAGGCTTTGAATTAAAAGAAAAAGTTATTTTAAAGTTGCAGGAAGAAGGATATGAATTTAAAGATTTTGGTAGTTTCACCAATGCAAGTTGTGATTATCCTGATTATGCACATCTTGTTGCAGATGCTGTTGATAAAGGATTGTATGAAAAAGGAATTTTAATTTGTGGTAGTGGGAATGGTGTGTGTATGGTTGCTAACAGATATGATAATGTACGTGCTGCATTGTGTTGGAATTTAGAAACTGCAAAACTTGCCAGAACTCATAATGATGCAAATATTATTTGTATTCCTGCGAAGTTTGTTGATGATTTGCTATCTATTGAAATGATAAATATTTTTTTAACAACGCAGTTTGCAGGAGAAAGACATGTGGCGAGAGTAAATAAAATATCAAAGAAAATCTAAACCAAAAAGTCATGTCAGAAACCTATGATAATTTTATAAAAGTTAGTGAGCAAAAAGCTTTTGATAAAAGGCACAGGCAAACTATAAATTTTAATATTGGGCAGTACGATAAGGCTGTTATCAAAGGAAAGCAACAATATCAGAATATTGATTTAGCTCGAAAACGTGCAGCTCACATCAAACATAAAGTGTTGCATAATCTGGATATTTATCTTTCTGATTTTGAAGCAAATTTTGTTAATAATGGTGGACAGGTTATTTATGCTGAAGATAAAGAAGAAGCAGTTTCGGAAATATTAAAAATATTAAAAAAACATGACGCAAGACATGTAGTCAAGTCAAAGTCCATGACAACAGAGGAACTTGAGTTGAATCATCATCTTGAAAAAAATAAAATCGAATCGCTCGAAACAGATTTAGGTGAATATATAGTTCAGATTGCAGGAGAGAAACCGTATCATATTGTGACGCCTGCGATGCATAAATCAAAAGAAGATATTGCAGAATTGTTTAATAAAAAATTTGATTTGCCTGCTGAAAGTACTCCACAGGAAATTACAGCTTATGTTCGAAAAAAATTAAGAGAAAAATTTATTCATGCAGATGTTGGAATTACCGGCGCTAATTTTTTAATCTCGGATATTGGTGGTATTGCTGTTAGCGAAAATGAATCAAATGCATTGTTATCTATGTCTTTTCCTAAGGTTCATATTGCCATTGCTGGTATTGAAAAATTAATTCCTTCCATAAAAGATTTGCAAACTTTTTGGCCATTGCTATCAACATTTGGAACAGGTCAGAATGTTACAGTTTATAATTCAATTATTACAGGTCCACGTAAAGAAGGAGAAACAGATGGCCCAATGGATATGTATGTTGTTATTATTGACAATGGACGAACACGTTTACTTGCCCGATCACAACAGCGCAGAGCATTGTCGTGCATTCGTTGTGGCGCTTGTTTGAACGGTTGCCCGATTTATAAAAATATTGGCGGACATACGTATGCCACAACCTACAGCGGTCCGATAGGTTCTGTTATTACTCCTTTTCTTTGCGGCATTGAAGAATATAAACATTTAAGTTATGCTTCATCACTTTGTGGAAAATGTTCGGAAGTTTGTCCGGTATATATTCCTTTGCATAAACTTTTATTATACAACCGACGCGATTTTGTGAGAGAGAAAAAAGTTACTCCTATGGAGAGACTTATTATGACTGGGTTTAAATTGTTTTTGTTAAAAAGAAAAAGGATGGATTTTTTTAATTCAACTTTGAAAAATTATGGAATTCAAATGTTCTTTAAATCTCCTTGGGGGCAAAGACGTGATTTACCTGTTTTTCAAAAGAAATCATTCAATAAAATTATGCGCGAAAGGATGATTAAATAAAGAATTTTCTCTTTAAGGATATTAGAAATTTTTTTTAATAATTTTGCAAATAATTCAGGGGTATTAGCTCAGATGGCTAGAGTGCTTGACTGGCAGTCAAGAGGTCACCGGTTCGATTCCGGTATACTCCACCAATCAAGACAAGGGTTTTAGACTTAATAAGTTTAAAGCCTTTTTTTATTTGTATAAAGTTTGCTTTGAATATTATTCAGGCGTCTAATAACTTATTTAACGTGTTTTTTTATTTTGACAACAAGAAGTAAAATGTTGTTAATTATCTAAAACTAAAATTCTACAATTTTTTATTTTCACCTCTCTCCTATTCATTATCTTTGTATGATAAATGAATGACAACTACAACATATTAATTGCCAAGCTGGATGAGTTTATCCGGAAATACTATAAAAATAAGCTTATTCGAGGATTGTTGTATTGCGTTGCCATCTTGTTTGTTTTTTATCTTACAGTTGTTTTTCTTGAGTATATTGCATGGTTTAATAGCGTTGTCCGAGCTATACTGTTTTATTCTTTCATCTTCATCAGCGCTTTTATTATCTGGAGATTTATCATTGTTTCTGCATTTAAATTAAACAGAATAGGAAAAATTATTTCCAATGAATTTGCCGCAGAAATCATAGGAAATCATTTTCCGGAAGTAAAAGATAAATTATTAAATACACTTCAACTAAAACAACTGAGCGAAAAAACAGCTGAACACAAGGAACTGATTGAAGCCGGCATTGACCAAAAGATTCAACGATTGACTCCTGTTCCGTTTGCATCGGCTGTCAATCTGAAAGAAAATTATGCGTATTTGAAATATGCGCTTCCACCTTTTTTAATATTTCTGATTCTACTGTTTGCCTCGCCAAGTCTGCTCACCGGACCAACTCTTCGTTTGATCAAACACAATGTTTATTTTGAAAAGCCCCTGCCCTATCAGATTATCATTATCAATGAAAAGCTTGAAGCCGTTCAGCAGGAAGATTTTCGGTTGAATATTAAAATCACTGGCAATGAAGTTCCTGATGAGATTTATATTCAAATAAATCAATCGCAGTTCAAATTGGACAAAGAAAACACGGTCAATTTTCATTATACATTTAAAAATCTCCGACAAGATACGCGGTTTAGCTTTGTTGCCGGCGATTTTACTTCAAAACCTTATGAAATAAAGGTTTTGCCAAAACCAACGATTTTGAATTTTAATGTTGAACTGAATTATCCGTCATATATCAATAAAAAAAATGAAACACTTGATAATACTGGTGATTTAATAATTCCGGCTGGAACAAAAGTAAGTTGGAAATTTTTTACAAAAGATACACGAAATATTATTCTTAAATATTTTAATCTTCCACGAGTGCTTAATAGTAAGACTTCCGTTGAATTTAAGTATTCTGATGTCTTCCGTCAAAGCACAAATTACAGCATTTCTGCGTGGAATAATTTTATGTCGAACAAGGATTCGTTGTATTACATGATTCAGGTTATTCCTGATGCATATCCTACAATTGATGTGCAGGAATACAAGGATTCTGTTTTTATGAAACATTTTTATTTTAAAGGAATGATCAGAGATGATTATGGTTTCAGCAAATTGGTGTTTAAAGTGAAAAAGACAAATGCTTCAAACAAAGCCGACAGCTTGCTTCACAAGACGTTTTCTGAAAATATTCCAATAGTAAAAAATCAGAATACGCAGGAATTTTATTTTCATTTTGATTTGAATACGTTCTCGGTTCTTCCCGGAGAAGAGCTTGAATATTATTTTGAAGTATGGGACAATGATGGCGTGAATGGCTCGAAAGCAACCATGTCGCAGAAAAATTTTATTAAAACTCCAACAAAAAGTGAGATAGCTGAAAACAGCGCAGAGGCTTCAAAAAAGATGGAGAAAGATATTCAGTCAATGATTCGCGAAGCAAAAAATCTTCAACGAAAAGCAGATGAACTGAATCAGAAATTGATAGATAAAAAGTCGGTAGATTGGCAGGATAAAAAGGACATTCAGGATATTCTTGATAAAGAAAAACATCTTCAAAATGAAATTGAAGATATCAAGCAACAGAACATGAACAAGAATAATTTTGAAAATCAATACAATACTCCTGATGAAGAATTATTGAACAAACAGGAATTGCTTGAAAAAATGTTCGATGAAGTAATGACTGAAGATATGAAAGAACTTTTCAAAAATCTTGAAAAGATGATGGATGAAATGGATAAAGATAAATTGAAGGAAATGCTTGATAATACAAAGCTTTCAAATAAAGATATTGAAAAAGCATTAGACAGAAATCTTGAAATATTTAAACAACTTGAGTTTGAAAAAAAATTGGATAAAACAATTAATGATCTTGACGAAGTTCAAAAGAAGCAAGACAATTTATCTAATGAAACCAAAGAAAAATCAAGTGATTCAAAAGATTTAAATGATAAACAGAATAAACTAAATCAGGATTTTAAAGATATTAAAAAAGATTTGGATCAACTGGAGAAAACGAATAAAGAGCTGGAAACGCCTAATCACCTTGAAAATACAGAAGAACAAGAAAAAAATATTGAGAATGAACAAAACGCTGCCAGCGAATCATTAAAGCAAAATAAAAAAGCAAAAGCTTCGCAATCGCAGAAGAATGCAGCTTCACAGATGAAAAAACTTTCTGATAAGATGAAAAAAATGCAGGAAGAAATGCAATCCGGCGAAGAAGAAGAAAATGAAGAAGCATTAAGATCTATTCTTGAAAATCTTGTACAGTCTTCGTTTAATCAGGAAAACTTGATGAATAAACTGAAAGCAACTTCAATTTCCGATCCACAATATCCTAAAATTATCAGCGAACAAAAGAAAATTAAAGATGATTTGCAGATGATTGAAGATTCATTGTTTGCTTTAAGTAAACGGCAGATAGAGATTCAGCCATTTGTAAATACTGAAATAAATAAAATAAATCAAAGCATTGAAAAAACATTGAATGATTTGCAATCCATGCATTCAATTGTTTATAATTTCAGATCAGATGATTTGAAAAGTCAAGCTATGAGCAGGCAACAATTTGCAATGACTTCAATCAATAATCTTGCACTTTTGTTGTCAGAATCATTGGATCAAATGCAACAATCATCGAATATGGATAAACAAGGACAGGGGCAATGTAAATCAAAAAAAAGTAAAATGAATTGTCAGAATCCAGGGAATGGCAAGCCAAGTATAAAATCACTTCGTCAGATGCAGGAACAATTGAATAAACAAATGGAAGCATTGAAAAAGGGCATGGAACAAGGGAAGAAGCCGGGTACTGGAAATAAATCATACAATGAACAACTTGCACGACTTGCTGCACAACAATCGGCGATTCGTGAACAATTAAGAAAAATTTCTGATCAATTAAAAGGCAGTGGAAAGAAGAATAGTGGCGACCTGAGTAAGATGATGGATGAAATGAATAAAACAGAAACAGACCTTGTGAATAAAAGGATTCAGCTTGAAACAATGAAGAGACAACAAGATATTTTAACTCGTTTACTAGAATCGGAAAAAGCAGAAAAAGAAAGAGAGCAGGATGAAAAAAGAGAGTCTCATGAACAAAAAAATGACATTTTTAGTAACCCTAAGCTATTTTTTAAGTATAATAGATTAAAAGAAAAAAACGACGAACTGCTAAAAACAGTTCCTTTGGACTTAAATTCTTTTTATAAACAAAAGGTAAATGAGTATTTTTATAAATTTGAAAAATAATTAATTATGGAATTCAACAATACCAAGGAAATAATATTAAAATCACTTCCTGAAGATATTCATCTTGTTGAAAGTTTTATTGATGATATTTCTGATGAATTCAATATAAATAATTCATATTTTGGTAATATTCTAATTGCTGTTACAGAAGCGATTAACAATGCTTTTGAACATGGCAATCAAAAGGATTCAACTAAAAGTATTTTTGTGAAATTTGAAGTTCGTCCCAAAGGTTTTGCTTTTATTATTTCAGATGAAGGAAATGGTTTTGAACTTGATAATATTCCCGATCCAACAGATGTGAACTATAAAGCTGAAGATAATTACGGCAGAGGAATTTATTTGATGAAAGCTTTATCCGACGATGTCAAATTTTTTGATAATGGAAGTAAAATAGAATTAACTTTTAATATTTCAAGTATAAATTCCGAGTTGGCGTTGAAACGTATTAATGAATTTAAAGCTTATTCAGGAATCAATATTCAAGCTAATACACATAAATTTTAGTTGTTTAATTTAACTTTAAATTAAGAGTTTTTCTAACCGAAAAAATTTAAATATATTACTTTTTGTTCATCTGTATTAATCTATCCTGTGGAGAAAAATCATTGTAAGGATATTAATTTTTTTTCTGAAAACATTAAGTTTGATTTGAAGCAAAAAAAACAAATCAAAAAATGGATTGTTGAAACTATTGAACATGAAAAAAAGATTTCAGGGCTTATCAATATTATTTTTTGTGATGATAATTATTTATTAGAAGTCAATAAAACTTATTTAAAAAAAGAATATCTAACGGATATTATAACCTTTAGTTTTTGCGAAAATAAAGTTGTTTCCGGAGATATTTTTATAAGTATTGATCAAGTTAAGGAAAATGCAAAAATCTTCTTTACGCCTTTTGAAAATGAATTACACAGGATAATTATTCATGGCATACTACATCTAATTGGTTATAATGATAAAACCACATCATTAAAACAAACAATGACTGCTATGGAAAATAAATATTTGAAGTTAATATCTTAATATACAGATAAATATATAGTTTTTTCACGTGAAACATTTATGAGTTTATATCCAAAATATGATGTAATTGTTGTTGGTGGTGGACATGCAGGTTGTGAAGCAGCAGCAGCAGCAGCAAATCTTGGTTCTAAAGTTTTATTGATAACAATGAATATCCAGAACATAGCTGATATGTCTTGCAATCCGGCTATGGGTGGAATTGCAAAAGGACAAATTGTTCGTGAAATTGATGCTTTAGGTGGTTTCTCTGGAATTGTGACAGATAGATCTATGATACAATTCAGGATGCTTAATAAATCAAAAGGTCCAGCCATGTGGAGTCCGAGAGCGCAATGCGACAAAAGAAAGTTTTCATATGAGTGGCGATCTGTTCTTGAAAATACAGATAATTTGGATCTTCGGATGGATACTGTAACTTCAGTAATTTTTCAAAAAAACAAAATTTGTGGAGTTGAAACCTTACTTGGAATTCAAATTTTATCCAAAGCTGTTATCCTTACAAATGGAACTTTTTTAAATGGACTTATTCATATTGGTGAATATAATTTTCCGGGTGGCAGGATAGGAGAGATGTCTTCTTTGGGAATTACAAATTCTTTATTAAAAAAAGGATTTACTTCGTCAAGATTAAAAACAGGAACTCCAGTTCGAATTGATGGAAGATCAATTGATTTTTCAAAAATGATCGAACAAAAAGGAGATGAAAATCCTGAAAAGTTTTCATTTACAGATACTCCGTTTTTGACCGATCAAAAAAGTTGTTTTCTAACTTATACGAATCCTGAAGTACATGCCATTTATAAAAAAGGGTTTAACAAATCTCCATTATTTCAAGGAAGAATAAAAGGTGTTGGTCCAAGATATTGTCCTTCGATTGAGGATAAAATTTGTAGATTTAAAGATAAATTATCACATCAAATTTTTATAGAACCTGAAGGTTGGGATACAGTAGAATATTATGCAAATGGTATTTCATCTTCCTTACCTGAAGAAATCCAATATAAAGCTTTGAAGAAAATTCCTGGACTTGAAAATGTTAAAATTTTTCGTCCGGGATATGCTATAGAATATGACTATTTTTCTCCTCAACAATTAAAATATACTTTAGAAACTAAACTAATTGAAAATTTATATTTTGCAGGACAAATTAATGGAACCACAGGTTATGAAGAAGCTGCTTGTCAAGGATTGATGGCTGGAATTAATGCACATCAGAAAATTAATAAAAAGCCTGAATTTATTTTAAACAGGACAGAATCATACATCGGTGTTTTGATTGATGATTTGATTAATAAAGGAGTCAATGAGCCATATAGAATGTTTACCTCAAGAGCTGAATTTAGAACTTTATTAAGACAAAATAATGCTGACTTGCGTTTGACAAAGAAAGGATATAATCTTGGGTTAATTGATAAAGATCGATATAATAAGGTTGAAGGAAAACAAAAAGCGATTGATTCAATAAAAGTGTTTTTAGATAAAAATTATATTTTACCGGATCAAATTAATAGTAAGCTAAAAAAGATAAAATCAAGTCAAATAAAACAGAAAGTTAAGATATCATCACTGTTATTAAGACCTGAAATCAGTTTTGATTTTATAATAAAAAGTTTGAGTTTAAATAAAGATAAATTATTTAAAGTAATTTTAAAAAATGAGGATGTTCTTTTAGAAACGGAAATCCAAATAAAGTATAAATCTTATATCGAAAAAGAAACGGAGATTGCTAATAAATTATTAAAGCTTGAAAACATAATTTTGAAAGAAGATTTTGATTATAAAAAGTTAAAAAATATATCTATTGAGGCAAGAGAAAAGCTTTCTAAAATTAAGCCAAAAACAATTGGACAAGCTTCAAGAATAAGCGGGGTTTCTCCATCTGACGTTTCAGTTTTATTAGTTTATTTAAAAAAATAAGTATTTTGTTTCACGTGAAACATATTTTGAAAAATGGAAAATTTAAGTAGTTGTTTAATTTGCGGATCTGAAAATATTCAAACTTTTTTGGAATGCAAAGATCATTTTCTAACCAAAGAAAATTTTATAATATCACATTGTAATAATTGCAATTTTCGTTTTGTTAACCCAAGACCGGAAAAAGAAAAGATAGGTGCGTATTATCAGTCCGATGATTATATTTCACATTCCGAAAGTAAAAAAGGAATTGTAAATTTTATTTATAATTTAATAAAAGGATATACTCTTCCGAAAAAATATTTACTGATAAATAAATATTCAAAAGGGAATAAAATACTTGACATAGGTTGTGGAAATGGTGATTTTTTAAATCTGTTTAAGCAAAGAAATTGGGATGCATATGGAATTGAACCAAGTCCAAAAGCAAGAAATCATGCGATAACGAAATTCAATTTGAATGTTAATTCTGACAATAATTCAATTTGTGAAATCAATGATGGATTTTTTGATGTTATAACCATGTGGCATGTTTTAGAACATATTCATGAATTAACTGAATTACTTCAAGAAATAAAAAGAACGTTGAAAAAAGATGGCGTACTTTTTGTTGCTGTTCCAAATCCTGATAGTTTTGATGCCAAATATTACAAAGAATATTGGGCTGGATATGATGTTCCAAGACATTTATATCATTTTAATAGTCAGAATATCAGTGATTTATTTAAAAAATATCAGATGAACGTTATTCAAGTTTTACCTATGGTTTTTGATTCTTTTTATGTAAGTATGTTAAGCGAGAAGTATAAAACAGGTAAAAATGGATATCTAAAAGGTTTTTATACTGGGTTTATTTCAAATTTGTATGGAGTCAAGACAAAGAACTATTCAAGCTTGATCTATGTCATAAAAAACAACTGAAAATTTAAAATAAGCCTCAAATTTAAATGATAGGAGTGAAATGAAAGGATTTGTATTTGAAATCAAAAAAAATGGCTCTATGGGCTTTATTTAAAATTGGTATTTATTATATTGATTATGAATATTTTACAATGAGATTTAGAGTAAAATCTTGTTAAATGAGAACAAAAATTCTTTTTCCGGCTTTCCTTTTCATCCTTTTTTTATTCATTGGGTTTTTTTCACAATTACATTTCCAAAATCAAAAACAATATTCACTTTTTAAAAATTTTCAAAATGAAATTTTGAAAAAAGAAAAAGAGCTTGATAAAAATTTAATAGAATTAAAAAATTTAGATCAGCAAAAATGTTTTGATTTTTTCAGCAAAGAAGATATTTTTGAAAAAAAAGGATTTGTTTTTCTTGTTTATAAAAATGATTCTTTAATCAGCTGGTCTGATAATTCAATTTCTGTTCCTGAAAAATTTGATTCTTCAATTTTTAATAAGCAAATTTATCTTTTTAAAAATGCCTGGTGTAGAATTCAAAAAATTTCAGACAAGAATACTGAAATAGTAGGATTGACGCTTATCAAAAGAGAATTTCATTATAAAAATGAATATCTAAAAAATGATTTTCAGAAAAGTTTTTCTAATGATATTCAAGCTGAAATTACAGCGCAAAAAAATAAATATAAAATTTATTCCAATCATGAACAATTTTTATTTTCTCTTCAATTTGATAAAGCCTCTGGTATTTCTTCGTTTCAGGAGAATTTGTTAAGTTTAATTTATCTAATTTCTTTTTTGTTTCTTGTAATTTCACTTTATTATCTGAATCAATCAATTAAATTTTTAATCATAAAAAAATGGAGTATATATTCATTTTTTATTGAATTATTTTTCATCATTTTTCTGTTTTTACAGTATCATTTTCCGGAAATATTTTTCAAGTTAAAAATATTCAATTCGTTTTATTTTGCATCGTCAGAATTACTATTATCGCTCGGTCATGTATTGGTTTATTCCATTGTATTTAGTGCTTTCAGTATATTATTTTTCAAAAAAAATCAATCAGAAAATTTTCCAAAAGAATTTTCTCGAAATGCTGGAATGATTTTCGGGTTAAGCTTATTTTTAATTATCTTTTTTTTATTTGGCGTATTAATATTTCTTTTTGAAACATTAATTATTAATTCGCAAATATCTCTGGACTTCAATAATATCTTCGGTTTAACAGGTTTTAGTTATTTAATATTAATTATTTTTTCTGTTAATATTTTTTCATTTGTATTTGTTGCTTTCTCTATTTGCAAGAAGTGTTTTAATCAAATCTCGACCAATGAATATTTAATTTATTCATTGATTAGTTTTATAATTGTTTGCATAGGATCATATTTTTTAAAGTTTGATACTCTCTATTTTCTTTTGCCTTTATTGATTATTGCGATACATTTTGTGTTTTTCAAAAGAAATATTTCCTTCTTTTCATTTGTCAATGTTTTTATGTATTTGGTGCTTTTTCCCATTTTCATGACAATCTTTCTGAACAGCAAAAATTATATCAAAGAAAAACAATACAGAAATATTCTGGCAGAAAAACTCAGTGTTGACAGGGATCCTATGGCAGAATTTCTTTTTAGTGAAATTGAAAAAGATATCAAAGAAGATAAAGTTTTATTAAATTTTTTGAATAAAAAATGGATTGATGACAATAAGATTATTCATTATTTACAGAAAAAATATTTTGATGATTATTGGCTGAAATATAATATTCAAATAACGATCTGTGAAGCCACGGATAGTTTATATGTCAAACCGGATAATATAAAAATGCCTTGTGCGCATTATTTTTCCTCAAGAATTTTGCATAATGCAATTGCTACTGACTATAAAAACCTTTATTTTATTGATGATCCGTCAGGACGAAAGTGGTATCTTGCTTCGATTGATTTGAATAAAAAAGATTCTGTACTTACTATATATTTTGATATTGTTCCTAAATATGTTCCTACGGATTTGGCTTATCCGCAGCTGCTTGTAGACCAGAAAGCCAAAGTTTTTTCATTGCCTCAGAATTATTCATATGCAAAATATGTCAATGGGAAATTGATCAATCAGGTGGGAAAATTTTATTACAATCATCAAATAAACAGTTATAATTTAACATCAAATAAAATACAGTTTTTTAATTCAAATGGATTTAATCACATGTATTACAAAGATGATGAAACAACCGATTTACTAATCAGTAAGCCGCAAACGACATTCTTTGGATACATTGCTCCATTTTCTTTTTTGATTATATTTTTAAGTATTTTTTTCTGTTTCTATTTTATAATTCTGAAATATCCATTCAGGTTTAGTAAAACAGATATTAGTTTTAAAAATCGTCTTCAAATATCATTCATCTCAATCATAATTGTTTCATTTCTATTGATAGGAGTGACTTCCGTGATTTATATCATTAAATTAAATGAAAATAAAAATGATGAAACGATAAATGAAAAAGCACATTCCGTTTTGATTGAAGTGGAACATTCTTTATCAAATGTTGATGTGATAACACCTGAAATGTATGATTATATTAATGGTTTGTTGATAAGGTTATCGAATGTTTTTTTTACAGATATTAACCTTTATGATTTAAATGGGAATTTGATTGCAACCTCGCGTCCAAAGATTTTTGAAGAAGGATTAATTTCTTCTAAGATGGATCCGTCTGCTTACTCTCAGTTAATGTTCAAAAAAAATACTACATTCACTCATCAAGAAAAAATTGGTGAACTTCAATTCGTCTCAACATATATTCCTTTCAGAAATGATAAAAACAAAACAGTTGCATTTATAAATTTACCATATTTTGCAAAACAGAATGAATTGCGCGATGAAATTTCCAGTTTTATTTCAACGTTTATTAATATTTATTTTTTGTTGATTTCCATTGCAGTGGCAATAACATTGCTTGTTTCAACCTATGTTACTCGTCCGCTTGAATTGATTAAAGAAAAGATTAGCAGAATAAGTTTTGGAAAGAAAAATTCAAAAATCGAATGGACACAACATGATGAGATTGGCAATTTGATTAAAGAATATAATCGAATGATTGATGAATTAGCCTATAGCGCTGAATTGCTTGCTAAATCTGAACGAGAAGGCGCTTGGCGGGAAATGGCAAAACAAATTGCACATGAAATTAAAAATCCATTGACACCGCTTCGGTTGAATATTCAAAATATTTATAAAGCATGGAAAGATAAATCACCAGACCTTGATATTCGATTTGAACGTTTTAATAAAACGACAATTGAGCAGATTGATGCCTTGTCAGCCATTGCTTCTGAATTCTCTGATTTTGCGAAGATTTCATCTGAGAAAAAACAAAAAGTTTGTTTGAATAAAATCATTCAATCTGCAATTGATTTATATAAAGATACTTCTTCAGTTCATATATCGTTTTTTGCATATGAAGAGTATTATGTTTTTGCAGACAAAGATCATTTGTTACGAGTATTTAATAATCTGATAAAAAATTCAGTACAAGCGCTTGAAGGCAGAACAGACGGGAAGATAGATATTCAAATAAATTCAGAACAATCTTCTTTTATCATTCAAATTAAAGACAATGGAAGCGGCATTCCTGAAGAGCAAAAAGATAAAATTTTTAGTTTTAACTTTACCACCAAAACCAGTGGAATGGGCTTGGGATTAGCCATGGTGAAAAGCATTGTTGAAAATCATGATGGGAAAATTTGGTTTAATTCGGATTCAACAAACGGAACAATTTTTTATATTTCTTTACCAAAATATTCATAAAAATAATGCAGACTGATTTTGATGTAATTATTGTTGGAGCTGGTCCGGCGGGATGTGCTTGTGCATTAACTCTTACGGGCAAAGGATTGCGAATTTGCGTGCTTGATAAATCTTCTTTCCCAAGAGAAAAAATTTGTGGAGATGCTTTAAGTACTGATATTATTAATCAGATGGATAAACTGCCTGAAGAATTGAAACAAAAGTTTTTATCTTTTTCAGAAAAAATGCCTACTCATGGAGCCAGATTTTATGCACCAAATAATGAATGTCTAGAAATTGATTTCCCAGTCAAGAATGGCATTCCGCCTGGATATGTTTGCCAAAGAAAGGATTTTGATAATTTACTTTTTGAACAAATAAAAAAATATTCAGATATTAAAATTTTTGAAAACAGCGAAGTCATTGATGTTGAGCAAAAAAGTGAAAACATAAAAGTTCAAACTGATATAAATATATTTACTGCAAAAATTCTGGTTGGCGCTGATGGAGCGCATTCTGTGGTTGGAAAAAAATTATTAAAAGATAAATTTGGGTTGCAAAATCATTGCACAGCCATCAGATCATATTATGAAAATGTTACAGGTTTTAGCGATAAAAATTATATTGAATTGCATTTTATAAATGAAGTCCTTCCGGGATATTTATGGATTTTTCCGATGGCTGGGAATAAAGCAAACGTAGGAGTGGGGCTGCTTTCAGATATTATCTCTGAAAAAAAAATTAATCTGAAAAGATTTGCAGAAAAAGTTATTGCAGAACATCCATTGATTGCACCAAGGTTTAAAAATGCTGTTCAGATTGATAATTACAAAGCATGGAAAATTCCTGTTGGTTTGAAAAAAGCCACACTTTCAGGTGATAGATTTTTATTAATTGGTGATGCTGCGTCTTTGGTTGATCCGTTTACAGGCGAAGGTGTTGGAAATGCCTTGCGCAGCGGAAGAGTTGCGGCAGAGCATATTTTAAAATGCATGGAGAAAAATACATATAATGCATCATTCAATAAAAAATATGATGAGGAAATTTATCGTAGAGTTTGGGAAGAATTAAAACTAAATCATTCGATTCAGAAACTATTCAAACATGCCAGATTTATTAATTATGCTGTAAAAAAAGCAAATAAAAATAAGTATTTAAAAGCATTGATAACAGAGGCAATTTCAAACAATGGAACAAAAGCAAAACTTTTGCAACTTACTCGTTTGGTGAATCCTTTTGTTAAATAAAATTTAGAATAAATTATTATTACATCAACGTTTTAGAATATCCCTGAATGTTACCCGAAGACCTTATTCTGTTATCTTTGCAAAATAATGAAAACAATCAATCAAAATATTAGAAATCTTTCGCTTGACGAATTACAAGATTTTTTAATCAAGAACAATGAAAAACCTTTTCGTGCGAAGCAGGTGTATGAGTGGCTGTGGGTAAAATCTGCAAAATCATTTGATGAAATGACCAACATTTCTTTGCAAGTTAGGGAATTGCTCAAAAAACATTTCATTATTCCAGCATTGACAGTACATTCAATGCAAATCAGTTCAGATAAAACAATAAAAACAGCTTTCAAATTATTTGACGAACAACTTGTGGAAGGCGTTTTAATTCCATTGGCAGATCGAATGACTGCATGTATTTCTTCACAGGCAGGATGCGCAATGAATTGCAATTTCTGTGCAACCGGTCAATATGGCTACAAACGCAGCTTGTCATTTGATGAAATTTATGATCAGGTTGCATGGCTGAATCAATTGGGAATGAAGCATTATGCGCATCATTTAACAAATATAGTTTTCATGGGCATGGGCGAACCACTTATGAATTATGTAAATGTTATAAAATCAATTGAAAAAATTACTTCAGAGAACGGACTGGGTATTTCGCCCAAACGAATCACGTTATCAACGGTTGGGATAGCTGATAAAATAAGAAAACTCGGAGATGATATGGTAAAATTCAATTTGGCTATATCATTGCATTCGGCGAATAACAACAAGCGATCTTCTATAGTTCCAATCAATAGAAAGTTTTCTTTGTCCGTTTTATCTGAAGCCATTTTGTATTTTTATAGTAAGACGAACAGCCGTTTGACCTATGAATACATACTGTTTAATGATTTTAATGATTCAATTCAAGATGCAAAAGAACTTGTAGAATTTTGTAAAATTACACCTTGCAAAATCAATCTGATTGAATATAATCAGGTGCAATCGCTGCCTTTCAAAAAAACTTCTTATGATCGTTTGCATAAATTTGCTGAATATCTTGAAGGTAAAAATTTGGTTATAAATATTCGTAAAAGCCGTGGTGCAGATATTCAGGCAGCTTGCGGACAGCTTGCAGGAGAAATCAATCAACAATAATTTTATATACTTTAAATTATGTCAACTATTCAATTACAAGATGTAATCAGTTCAATCAGGGATGTGCCTGATTTTCCTAAGAAAGGAATCATTTTTAAAGATATTACCACCGCACTGAAAAGACCGGAAATATTTTGTTTTACAGTGGAAGAAACATATAATTATTATAAAGATAAACATATTACAAAAGTTGCCGGTATTGAATCTCGTGGTTTTATTATAGGCGGAGCAATTGCCTGTAAGCTGAATGCGGGATTTGTACCAATTCGAAAACCAGGAAAACTGCCGGCAGAAACATATTCAAAATCCTATTCACTTGAATATGGAACAGACTGTTTGGAAATACATAAAGATGCTTTAACTGAAGATGATGTTGTTTTGTTGCATGATGATGTACTTGCTACAGGCGGATCTGCAAATGCTGCCCTTGAACTCATCAGTCAATTTAATGTAAAAAAGATATATATTAATTTTTTGAGCGAAATTTCATTTTTAAATGGTAGAAGAAATATCTCTCCAGTTTATGATATTTTTTCTTTGATTAAGTATTAAACAAAGGATTTTGGATTATTTAGACATAGAGTGTTCTTATTTTTAAAGCATATGAATTTATTTAGAAAAATATCATATGATAATTTGCATATACTTATAAATTTTTTATAATTTTGTGGAAAATCTAAAAATAAAATAAAATGAAAAAAGGCACAATCGATCAAAAAAAATTGAGAGCTGCTGCTACTCGTTTAAGGTCTGTTTCACATCCAATGAGAATTGCTATTATCAATCTCTTGGAAGATAACAAGAAACTTAATGTAACTCAGATTCATACTAAATTAAACATGGAGCAGGCAACAGCTTCACATCACTTGAGCATTTTGAAAAAAGGTGGTGTCGTTACTTTTAAAAAGAACGGAAAAGAATGTGTGTATTTCATCAAGGAAAATTCATTGAATAATCTTCTTGAATGTATCAAAACTTGTGGTGAATAATTTCATCACTTTCTGATATATTTTTGCTGTTCAAATAAACAATACATAATTTGTATTTATTTTAAGCGTACATGAAAAGATTTTTTTATGTAATAGTAGTTTTTTTGTCCTTTTTTCTGACGTTTTGTAAAAGACAAAATATTATTTTCAGCGAATCTTTTTTGTTTGCAAACAACAACTGGCAACGTTTTAAAACAGTTGGATTTCCTGTAACTATCAAGGATACTGCTTGCAATTATAAAATCAATTTAGAATTGAATTTTCAAAATGATTTTCCTGAAAATAATCTTTTCGTTTATTTTTATCTTATTTATCCAAATGGAGAAAAAAGATATATTGAAACGAGGTTAAATGTAAGAGATGAAAAAAAATCTTTGCTTGGAATAAAAACAGCCGAAGGCAATTGTATCAAGACTTTTATCATCAATAGTATTCATTTGTCGGCACCAGGAATATACAAAACGGAAATCGGCAATTTGATGACTAAATATGATAATCCGGGCATTCAAAGTGTCAGACTGAACATTGAGAAAGCGGAATGAAAGTTCCGCTTTCAAACGTGTTTATTTTATAAAAAATAGGTTTCATTTTTTGCATATTAAAGTATTTTATACTTTTAACATCGCTATAAACTGAAGAAATGAATACTGTTTCCGAACAAAATGAACATCATCTGAAAAGCATTGTCAATACATTGCCCGATAATCCGGGTATTTATCAGTTTATTGATAATACTGGAAAAATCATTTATATCGGAAAAGCAAAATCACTGAAAAAACGTGTTTCATCTTATTTTCAAAAAGATGTTGGCAGCGGCAAAGTAAGAGTTATGCTCAATAAGGCGGCAGACTTAAAATATATTGTGGTTGAAACCGAACACGATGCTTTGCTGTTGGAAAATAATCTGGTAAAAAAATATCTGCCGAGATATAATGTTTTGCTGAAAGATGACAAAACATTTCCTTGGATTTGCATAAAAAATGAACCTTTCCCAAGAATATTTTCTTTGAGAAATTTAATCAGAGACGGATCAAAATATTATGGGCCATATTCTTCTGTCAAGTTGATGAAAACCTTGTTAGACTTGATAAAGCAGCTTTATCCATTGAGAAGTTGTAATTTTAATTTGAACGAAGAAAATATTCGCAAGAAAAAATATGAACGATGTTTGGAATATCATATTGGAAATTGTTTGGGCCCGTGCGAAGGCTTGCAAACACTGGAAGAATACAATAAAAACATTGAAGAAATAAAACAAATCATCAAGGGAAATATTCATGTTGTTGAACAAGAGCTTAAAAAATTAATGTTCAAACATGCTGATAAATATGAGTTTGAGAAAGCCCAGATGATAAAAGAAAAGATTGAAATTTTACAGAAATATCAAAGCAAATCAATTGTTTCAAATGTAAATATTCAAAATGCAGATGTGTTTTCAATCATCACTCAAGAAAATACAGCTTTTGTAAATTATCTAAAAATCATTCATGGCGCCGTTTTGCAATCGCATACTGTTGAACTGAAAAAGAAATTGGATGAAACACCTGAAGAGCTGCTAATGATTGCTATTACTGACATTCGCAGTCGTTTTGAAAGTGATTCGCCGGAAATTATTGTGTCGTTTCATCCCGGAATAGAAATTCCCGGAGTAAAATATTTTGTTCCGCAAAAAGGTGATAAGAAAGAATTGCTGGATCTTTCGCTTAGAAATTTAAAGTATTTTATTCTTGAACATCAACGACAGAAAGACCTTGTTGATCCTGAACGACATTCAAAACGTATTCTTAATCAAGCCAAGCAGGATTTGCGATTGACCGAAGTGCCTATGCATATTGAATGTTTTGACAACTCAAATATTCAAGGAGAATCAGCGGTTGCAGCGATGGTTGTATTTAAATCAGGAAAACCTGCGAAAAAAGATTATCGTCATTTTAATATTAAAACCGTTGTTGGTCCTGATGATTTTGCTTCCATGGAAGAGATTATTTTTCGCAGATATAAACGTTTGTTAGAGGAAAATCAACCAATGCCGCAGTTGATTATTGTTGACGGCGGAAAAGGGCAGCTTTCTTCAGCGTTGACAAGTCTTGACAAACTTGGATTGAGGAATAAAATTCAGATTATATCCATTGCCAAACGTCTTGAAGAAATCTATTTTCCGAATGATCCGGTGCCAATGTATTTGGATAAAAAATCTGAAACATTAAAATTGATTCAACAATTGCGTGATGAAGCGCATCGATTCGGAATCACTCATCATCGAAAAAAACATGTTAAACAAATCATTCAGACTGAATTGACCGGTATTCAAGGGATAGGTGATTTGCTAGCGCAAAAACTTTTAACACATTTCAAATCTGTAAAAAATATTCGACAAGCTACACTTGAAGAATTGCAAGCGCTCATCGGCGATTCAAAAGGGAAATTGGTGTTTGATGCTTTAAATAATCAAAAATAAATTGATTGGAAAATTTAATTATTATCCTTTCAAACATAGCAGGAGCAAAGCTTTTGAAGATTTAATTAATTTTATATTTAAAAATAAATTAATTTTGAAATATAAATTTTTTTAAAACTATTCTAAAAATCATCAAGTATGGTTTCGTCTTCCAAACTGAATTTACAAGTTAGTATTGATGATAATTCAGGATTTTGTTTTGGTGTAATCAATGCAATTAAAAAAGCGGAGACATTTATTAAACAAGACAAATCGCTTTATTCTCTAGGCGAATTAGTTCACAATAAAGAAGAAATTGATCGTTTGAAAAAAGAAGGAATTCGTTTTATTACGAAAGAAGAATTCAAAAATTTGCATGACAGCGTCATCATTTTTAGAGCGCATGGAGAACCGCCTGAAAGCTATGAAATTGCTAAAAAAAACAATAACCAAATCATTGATGCATCGTGTTCAATTATTTTAAAATTTCAGAAAAGAATTATTGATTCGTTTAAGAATAATGAGAAAATTTATATTTACGGAAAGAAGAATCATCCTGAAATCATAGGATTGAATGGGCAAATAAATAATAAAGCTGTAATTTTTGAAACTGTTGAAGAACTTGATTTTTCAAAAATGCCTGCTAAAATTACACTTTATAGCCAGACAACAAAGTCGAGAGAAAAATTTTATCAATTAGCTGAAATCATTCGTAGCAAAGGGATTGAAGTGAATCTGAAAGATACTATTTGTAATCAGGTGGCAAATAGAGAGCAGCAACTAAAAAAGTTTTCACAACAATTTGATGTTATTATTTTTGTTTCAGGAAAAAATTCTTCAAACGGAAAAGTGCTCTACAGCTTTTGCAAACAGGTGAATAACAACACTCATTTTGTAAGCAACTTTTCTGAAATTGATTTGAAATGGTTTGCTAAAAACAATAAAGTGGGCATCTGTGGCGCCACATCAACGCCAATGTGGCTAATGCAGCAGATAAAAACGCAATTGGAATTACTTTAAATCTATTGATGATTCGCCAATCAGGAAGCCATCTGCATAGATTGAAACTGTGTAGGTGCCTGCAACAAGTTCTGTTGTTTTATCCCAATTCATACAAACATCCATTGACTTGTTTTCATAGTTCACATTTTTCTTAACGGAGAATTGCAATGTGTCTTTCTCGCGAGTAACAAATGCATAATCTGCACTTTTGTTTTTGCAAAGAATTTCGTGGTCGGGCTTGGCAATGCGGATATATATATCTTTTGAGCCACTTTGTGCAATCATATTTTTGCTCAACGTAAAACAAATTTTAAAACGATCTGTTTTTTTAGCTTTATCGGTTGATGATTCTTTTCCGCCTCCACTGCGCAGTCGAAGAGATGATAATGTTATTTTATAAGCTTGCAAAGCAGAAGCTATATTTACTTTTTCTGTTAATGCTTCTTTGTCTTTTGTTAGTGTTTGAGCTTTCTTTTTTTCTTTTTTTAGATCGCCTTTTATTTGTGTATTCTCTTCTGTCAGTTGATGTGTAAGCGTAAATAAAGAATCAAGTTGTGAAACATAGCTTTGCGTAATGCCTTGCAGATATTTGAGTTTGCGCTGCACGCGACGATAATCGGCTTGTGAAGCAATGAGTTTTTGTATCTCGAGAACATTTGCCTTGATAATACTGTCTTTTAAGCTTAATTTATCATTTAAATTTCCATATGAAGTTTTAATGCTGTCATATTTTACAACCAACGAATCCAAAGAATGTTGAAGATTATTTTTTCTTGTTTCAGTAACTTTTTTTTCTGTAACAGTTTCTTTTATTTGAAAACGCAAATTGAAGATATACCAAGACATTCCGCAGATAAGAAGCAATAAAATCAATATAATAATTTTATATTTTTTCTCTTTATTGTTTGATTTTGTTTCAAGATTGTCGCCGTTCATGTTTTTATTTTTTGCAAAAATAATTTATTATTCAAACGTTTTCAGACTGTTTATGATTTTTTATTTTTACCAACAAGTTATTAAACGAATTTAATCAGCAACCCTCATAATATATGAAGCAAATAATTTCCGGAGCTATAATGAAAAATTTATTATTTTCACATTCAAAATTTAAAGATAGGTTATATGAAAAAATATGCATGTATTATTTCAGTATTTATTTTTTTAAGTAGTTTCAATTCAAAAGCTCAGGTTGCTAAAGACAGCGTTAAATTATGGTCAACCGGAGGAATAATGAACCTTGCATTTTCGCAGGTTTCGCTTTCAAACTGGGTGGCAGGTGGCGAAAATTCTTCATCGCTGAATGCATTGGTAAAACTATTTGCCAATTATAAAAAAAATAAAATGGCATTGGATAATAATCTTGATCTGGCGTATGGATTAACAAAAAAGGGTTCAGACCCATACTTCAAAAATGATGACCGTATTGATTTTGCTTCAAAATTAGGATATGTTTTAGATGAAAAATGGTATTCAACTTTTCTTTTTAATTTTAAAACACAATTTTATGAAGGGAAGAAAACAGCCAAAGATTCTGTTCGTATTTCAAATTTCATGGCGCCTGCTTATTTACTTGCTTCATTGGGATTGGATTACAAACCTTCCAAGATTTTTTCTCTTTTTATATCACTAGCCACCGGAAGAGTTACAATTGTGAACGACACCAAATTGGCTGATGATGGCGCATTCGGGGTTGATAAAGCAATATTGGATACATCAGGGAAAGTGATTACACACGGAAAAAAAATAAGATATGAATTTGGGAGTTATATGAAGATAGTGATTGATAAAGATATTATGAAAAATGTAAATCTCCAGTCAAAACTCGAACTGTTTTCAAACTATAATCAAGAGCCGCAAAACCTTGTCATTAACTGGGATTTTCTTCTGAATATGAAAATTAATAAGTTTCTTTCTGCCACTATAAATACATTATTAATTTATGATCCGAAAGCAAAAGTTTCTGCCATAAATGCACTAGGAAAACAAGAAATGATTGGACCGAGAACGCAGTTTAAAGAATTAGTCGGGCTTGGGCTTTCTTATAAATTTTAGAAATCGGTGAAATGATTTTCAAATCAAAACATGGATGTTGTATTAATATTTTTAATTTTGTAATTATTAGAATTTAATTCTACATCAATAAATGTTCAAAACAATTCTTCTCGTTGGCGTAGGTAGTTTTATAGGAGGAATCTCAAGATATCTGGTAAATGTTTTTGTGCAAAAATTGTATTTAACATCATTCCCTTTAGGAACATTTCTCGTTAATATCACAGGATGTCTGTTGATTGGTTTTTTCTTTGGTTTATCAGAAAAAGGAAATCTCTTAAAACCTGAATGGTTGATTTTTCTGACAACAGGTGTCTGTGGTGGTTTCACAACATTTTCTTCTTTCTCTTATGAAAGTCTTTCATTGCTGAGAGGCAGAGAATTCTATTTTTTCAATTTGAATATTATACTTAGCTTGGTTCTCGGCTTAACTGCTACATACATTGGATTGGCATTGGTACGATTCATTCTAAAATAACTTCATCATGCAAAGAAATAAAGTCGGTCTCTTAAAAATCTATATCAATGAAACAACTAAAATAAAACATACGCCTCTTTATGAAGCTATTGTTTTTGCTGCAAAACGCGAACGATTAGCCGGTGCAACTGTTTACAAAGGAATTATGTCTTTCGGTACTTCAGGGATTATACACAACCATAAAATTGCAGACCTTATGGATAGTTTGCCTGTAATTATTGAGATTGCTGATGATATGAATAAGATTGAAGCGTTCATTAATAAATATACTGAACTTTTTGAAAAAGTGTCTAAAGGTGGATTGGTGCTTTTAACTGAAACGGTCATTATTCATTGATGTTTCCCTTGATTCAATAAAATAGAATTCAAAAATAAATGAATAAAAAAATTATTAAACGATCTGTTTGGATTTTACTAATCTGCATAATTTTATTTATTGTTTCAGCAATCATTATTGCTCAATTTAATAAAGATAAAATCAAATCTATTTTTATTGCAGGGATAAACAAATATCTCAGCACTGAAGCCACTTTCAAAGATTTTGATTTTTCACTACTTGAAAAATTTCCCAATGCTTCCGTCAAATTTTATCATGTTGTCATTAAAGATGCAACACCCGAAAAAAAAGATACGCTTTTGAAGGCTGAAACAGTATATCTTCAGTTTAATCTTTTTGATTTAATTGATAAAAAATATATCATTAAAAACATCGAAGTGAAAAACGGGTTCACCAGAATAATTATTTATTCAAATGGATATGATAATTATCATTGCTGGAAAGAAACGAAAGGAGATACCAGCAAATCCTTTGAAATCAACCTAAAGAAAATTGTTTTGAAAAATATGAATATTTCTTACAACAGTTTTTCAAATAATCAGCATTACTCATTGAATGTTAAGAACAGCATACTGAAAGGAAAATTCTCTGATAAGCAAAACTCAATTCAAGTCAATGCTTCAACATTTATTCATTTTATTACGTCCAACGAAATTACATATATCAAAAACAAAACATCTGATATTGATTTTTTGCTTCACACAGATTATGATAAAGGAATGTTTAAAATTGATGACGGAAACATTCAGGTTGGCAATTTATTCTTTACAACAAACGGTGTTCTTACATTGCCTGTGAATCCTTTACATGCGAAATATATTGATTTCAATATCATCGGAAAAAATTTAAAACTTCAACCATTTCTTGATGAATTTCCTGAACAATACAAACAGTATCTTCAGGATTATAAAAGTTCCGGAGAAATTAGTTTTAGCATGAAAGTGAAAGGTCATTTTGAAGGAGATTATCTTCCTGAGATGAGTGCTAAATTCAGCTTAAAAGATGCTGAAATAGAAGAATCTAAAACATCTGTCAAATTGAGAAATATTAATCTTAATGGAAACTATACAACCGGTGAATCTAGCAATCTGGAATCAAATAAATTAATATTAAAGAATTTTTCTGCATCACTCGGTTCAGGTACAATCAAAGGGTCATTCATGATGAAAAATTTTATTCATCCTGAAGTTACGCTGATTGGCTCTGCCAATATGGATTTTGAAGATATTAAAAATTTTATTAGTCTGGATACATTGACTTCATTGAATGGCAAACTGAATCTCGATCTGGCTTTTAGCAGCACGATTGAAAATATTCATCATTTCATCCCTGCTGATTTTATTCACAGCAAAACAGATGGCACAATAAAAATTCAAAATTCAAATTTTCAGCTAAAACAAAATCCTCTGAAATACACTGATTTCAATGCTGACCTGACTTTCAACAACAATGACATTAACATTCAAAATTTATCAGGAAACATTTCAAAAACAAATTTTGCAATAAATGGCGAGATGATAAATATTCTTTCATTCATCTTTTTGCCTAATCAGAAATTAACTGTTAACGGCAGTTTCAAATCAAAATTTGTTGATTTGAACGAACTGCTTGCTGACAAACAAACTAGCAATGATAACAATTACAAACTCATTTTTTCGCCTAATCTCGAATTTAATCTGAAAACAGAAGTAAATAAAATTGTGTTTAGAAAAACAATCTGTGAACAGTTGACCGGAGAATTGAATTATAAAAACAAGCGACTTGAATTAAACTCTTTAAAAGGCACAGCAGCAGGCGGGAATATCAATATGTCAGGTATTGTGGATGCAACGAATAGCAATGAGATTATTTTAAAAAGCGGCATCTCATTCCATCAGGTGGATATCAGCAAACTATTTTATCAACTGGAAAATTTTGGTCAAAAAAGTTTAACCTCTAAAAATATTCATGGTTCCGTTTCAGCTGATATTGTATTCTCGGCTATTTGTAAGAAAACACTTAAAGTCGAACCTGCAAGCATCAAAGCATCTGCTGACATATTGATTGAGAATGGCGAACTGGTGAATTACGAATCATTAAAATCATTGTCGCGATTCGTTAATCTGGATGATCTGATGAATATTAAATTCTCTACTATGAAAAATCAAATCGAAATCAAAGACCAGATGATTTCCTTTCCTTCCATGGAAATCAATTCAAGCGCTTTAAACATAACGCTTTCAGGAAAGCATAGTTTCAAGAATGAAATTAATTACAACATACAGCTTTTGTTATCCGAATTACTTTCAAAAAAAGCAAAAAAGGTTAAAAAAGAAAACGAACTTTTTGGTGAAGAAGCTGATGACGGACTTGGACGAACAACTTTATTTTTGCGGGTGACAGGCACTGTTGACAATCCTGTTTTTAAATATGACACCAAAGGTGTGAAAGATAAACTGAAAAAAGACTTGAAAAAAGAAAGACAAAACCTAAAACAAATCTTTAAAGAAGAATTCGGTCGTAGTAAAAAGGATTCAATAGTTAAAAAAGAGAAGAATCAGGAAAAGCCACATGTTCAGGTGATTTGGGATGAAAAAGATGATGATAAATAACATGAATTAAATTACTTTCTCTAAAGGTTTTGAGTATTCAAAACCTTTTTTATTTTCCGCTGGCGCAAGTCTGTGACTTGTGCCGGATAAATAATAGCAGATTACGAATCCGCGCTAACTGGCGACCCCAAATCTAAGTAAATACAATCGTTCTAAAGCAGCAACACACTTTTTTTTACTCATTTCAATTATTAAAACTGAGTAAAAATACTCTACCATAGGAGTATATATACTCTACTTTTTGTGTTTTTTCATTATTTAATTTTGTCTCCGTGTTCTTTGACGTCATGTTTTACACGGGAAATATTTATTTAGGTGAATGCTTTTTGAGTTTCTTTAAGATGTATTTTCTCACCCCTTCCTGCAATATAGAATGATCATAAACCGATGTCGGGAAGCCATCTTCCTATATCGGATGGTCGTATTCCGATGTAGGAAACACAAAATCCGATGTAGGATCGCCGTTAGCCTATATCGGAAATCCTTTTTCCCATATCGGAGAAAGGTTATACTATGTCGGAGAAATAAAAACCGATATAGGTTTGTCGCTATCCGATGTCGGAAAATCATTTTCCTATATCGGATCATCAGCATCCTATACAGGAAAATCGTTTTCCTCTATTCCCCAGCCTCTCCAACCTATCGTGCCATTCAAAAAGCGTATGTAAAAGAGTAAATAACTTCTGATGTAAAATAAAACGAAAAGGGACTCAATGATTTCTCTTATGAACTATTTCTCGAACTATTATTTATTATTAAATTTTTATTAAAATTATTCAATGATGAAAAAAGTAAGATTAGACCTAAAAAGTAAAAATGTTCCTCAAAAGATTGAGGACGGAAAAAAAATTGTTAAATCAGTTACAGGCAATGTCAATTTTGCCACTCCATTGCCAACATTGGCAAGTGTAACCACAGCGGTCACCAATCTGGAAACCGCATTCAATGATGCAGAAAATGCGCGAAAACAGGCGCAATCAAAAACTGTTTTTATGCATCAGATGGAAGCTGTGTATGATAATCTGTTGACCCAGTTGGGCAATTACGTTGAAAACACTGCCAATGGCGATGAAGCAAAAATAAAAAGCGCAGGCATGGACGTAAAAGGCGAAGCGGTGAGCACCATGAGTTTGGTGGCAAAACCATTTAACGTGCACGCTGCCGAAGGCGAAAAAGACGGCGAAGTGTTGTTGCAATGGAACAAGATAGACGGAGCTAAAAGTTACACCATTGATCTATGTCCCGACCCGATAGACGCTGCCAAATGGACTCACGCAGCAGTAGTAACCAAAACAAGAGCGGAGATTGCCAACCTAACCAGCGGACAACGCTACTGGTTTCGCGTGGCTGGCATAAACACCAACGGGCAAAGCGGCTGGAGCGACCCTGCAACCAAAATTGCTCCCTGACGATAACCGCAAACAACACATAGGGATTTTCTTTTCCACAAAGGGTTTTGAGTATTCAAAACCCTTTTTTATTCTCAACAAAACAAAATATCATTTAAAAATCGATGTGTTGAATTTTTTTTATATTTGTGAATGTAAAATAATACAAATGATTAAATAGATATTTTGTTATTTCTTTCTATTTCATTTTCAATTAATTATCGAACAATTTGGAATAAAAGCAACTCAAAAACTATAGTAAAAATAAAAGCAATACGTTTATACAATCGTTAGCATTTATAATAAATAAACTTATCAAGAGAATATGTCAAAACTGAAAAAAGAGGACATAATAAGAGATTATCTAAAGAATAAACTCAATTTAATAGAAGAAGGTCTTTTATTAATTGATGATGAACACCATTTAAAAAATCCTGATGGAGCAAGTGGATTTCTTGATATATATGCGAATGATAAGAAAAATAATCTTGTAATTATTGAATTAAAAAGATCTGACGCTGCTTGTAGAGAAGCAATTACTGAACTTTCCAAGTATGCAGCATTAGTCCGAAGAGCAAAGAATGTAAAGAATAGTGAAATTAGACTTCTTGTAATATCAACTGATTGGCATGAACTCAGAGTGCCTTTTTCTGAATATTATCATGCTACAAGTTATCAACTTGAAGGTTATTCTTTGGAAGTTGATAATGATTTAAACCCAATTCGTGTTAAACCTATTTCACCTTTACCTCAAATAAAAGGACGCAATATTTGTAGAAGGCATTTTGTACGCTATTATAAAAATAATCAAGATTTGGAAATTGCTGAAAACACAATTGTTGATAAAGCACGTAAATTAGGCATTGATGATTTTATACTCGCTAAATTTAAATTAAAATTTAAAGATGAATATTATGGTGCCACAAGGGTTCTCTATTGGGCCCAACAACTAAAAAGTCGAGAATTCTACGAGAATAAGCTAAAAGAAGTATTAGATAATGAGAGTTATGAAGATTTTCTTTGTTATATTGATGATTTTGATGAAGATGATGCAAATGATGAACTTGCGGATCGATTAGATGATGAAATTCAAGTTGAATGTGAAACTTGTGAAATCGGTCATCCAGAAAAGTTAGTTCAAAGACTGAATGATGACTTATGGGTTTTAGATAAAATTTCAAAATATGGCTTATTCAATGAAGACGAAAGGCTTACAGATGATTTATTGTTGGATGATTTAAAAGGTCTTACTGGAGCATCATTTGTTTTTTATTTTGCTTCAACAAGAACCGAAAATCGCTCAAAATTTGATGAAATCATTTCATCTCTTGACAATTGTTTATTTCATAATGATATTTGGAGGCAAAATATTAGGGATATAATTGAATATTGTCGTAAAAAGGATTCTTCGTCTGTAACAATTTCAATATTCAATAAAGATGATTTATTAGAGACCATTTGGGGTGCATCATTTGATGATTTTCGCAAATGGGTACCTTCATTCTATGTTATCATTGACCCTGATTCGGATGCTCCAGTAGAGGTTTTTGAAGGAGAAATGGTGTGGAATAAGAAAGAAATTGATGTTGATGGAGTTATATCGGATGTATTTGGAAATTTTAAAGAGTATTTAATGCATAGACACTTTGGAAGTCAAAGAGCTTGCGATGAACAATTAATGTTGAAAATGGGATTTAGTTATCAAGTAAATAATATTGTCTTCCAATCTGATAATATTAAGAAAATGAAAAACATTAGAATACGAGGGAAACAGATTGTTGAATTAAATGACACAGATACTAACCATTTTTTAGAATTCATAGAATCAGAACCCAATACGGTAAATAATATAGCTAGCAAATTTAACAGACATCATATCGGTAATGGCTCTTTTTTAATGTAAAATAATTACAAATGCTAAAAATGTATAAAAATAATAGCCGACACAGTAGTGAATTCAAGAGTTTTAGCCCGCTTCAACTTTTGTGTAACTTGACAGGAAAGTGCCACGCAAGCGGTTACTATTCTTATACTAACCGTTGTAAACAATTTTAAAAAATGACAGAGCCTACCAAATAAATTAAAGCAGTTTGCAACTGCAAAAACATTAAAAGCAAAACTTTAATGAGTTCTAAATATAAAATTAAAGATCAAAATGCGGCTCATTATCTTACCATGACAATTGTTGGCTGGATTGATATTTTTACAAGAAAAATATACCGTGATATTGTAATAAATTCTTTGAGATATTGTCAAAAAGAAAAAGGACTGGAGATTTATGGCTATGTATTAATGAGCAATCATATACATTTAATTGCGAGAGCCAGTGATGGATTTTTATTATCAGATGTTATACGTGATTTAAAAAAATATACGAGCAAACAACTGGTCATTGCCATTCAGAATGAACCTGAAAGCCGCAAAGAATGGATGTTGAGTATATTTGGACTGGCAGGTAAATCAAATAGCAATAACAAAGATTTCCAAGTTTGGAAACAGGATAATCATGCTGTTGAATTGTACTCAAATCTATTTATAATTGAAAAATTGGATTACATACACAATAATCCGGTTCGAGCAGGTATTGTAGAAAATCCGGAAGACTACTTATACTCAAGCGCAAGAAATTATGCAGATTTAAATGGAATACTTGAAGTTATTCATTTAACAAGAATGGTGAATAAGTAATATTGTTTTTGAATGTTTGAAACATTCAATGTTTAATGGTACAAGTCGCAGACTTGCGCCAGCAGAAGCAGTGCAACAACGAAAACAAATAAAAAGGAGTAAATAATTAATCATTTTATGTATGAAACGAATTGAAAAATTATCGGAAAACACGCACTACAGTGCGGTAGATTTAGGGAGATTAGATAATTTAAAGAATTATTCCCTGATTCATCCTGTGAGTAAAAGGATCATAGAAGGTAAAGTGTTCCTAAAGGATGCAACAAAATCAACAGGTACGGAAATTTCGTTTAATTCTCTACCTCCAAAATCTGAACAGCCATATTTTCATATACACAAGAAGAATGAAGAGACCTATATAATTTTAAGTGGATGTGGCTTTTTTCAAGTAGACGAAGACTGTTTTAGCATAAAAGAAGGTAGCGTAATAAGAGTTGCACCTCAAGGGAAACGAGGCATTTGTAACTCATCTGACGAAGCAATGATATATATGGTAATCCAGTCAAAAGAGAATTCGTTGGAAGAATACACGACAACTGATGGAGAAAGAATTCCGGTTGAACC
>Ga0118677_10001990_pt1 | contig 42222 bp, 35 predicted proteins | sample AliMusrvi5mmetaG_FD_86154 | JGI IMG/M metagenome (GOLD analysis project Ga0118677, IMG submission 86154)
GATTTGTAGCGGGCGATGGCTCGGAGGGACGCTACGATGGCGAGAGCATGGCGCGAAAGGGCATCGTCACCCTCACGGTTAACTATCGGCTCGGGGTCTTCGGTTTCTTTGCGCATCCCGAACTTTCCAAGGAGTCGGCGCACCATGCCTCTGGCAATTATGGTCTGCTCGATCAATACGCGGCCCTCCAGTGGGTGCGGCAGAACATCGCGGCGTTCGGCGGCGACCCGAAGCGGGTCACGATTGCGGGCGAATCCGCAGGCTCCATCTCAGTCAGCGCGCAAATGGCATCGCCGCTTTCAAAAGGCCTGATCGCAGGCGCGATTGGTGAGAGCGGCTCAATCATCGGGGCGCTGTCCGCTCAGCCTTTGGCCGAGGCCGAGCAGATCGGCGTCAAATTCGCGGCTGGCCTCCGCCGGGGGGAGACGCCCTCGCTGGCGGCCCTGCGCTCAATGTCGGCCGAGCAGTTGCTGGAAGCCACCGCCAAACCGGGGGTTCCGTGGTTCAGGCCGACAGTGGACGGTTACTTCTTCCCAAAAGATCCACCGAGGGTTTACGCCGCGGGGGAGCAAGCGCACGTGCCGTTGCTGGCCGGATCGAACTCCGAAGAGATGACGAGCGCCGCGGTTCTGGGGTCCGATAAACCAACAGTGGAGAATTACCGCAAAGCCCTCCAGCGGCTATACCCCGGCAAGGCCGACGAAGCCTTCAAGCTCTATCCTGCCGCGACCGAGCAGGAAGTCCTGGATGCGGCACAGGACTTGGCGGGCGATCGTTTCATCGCGTTTAGCACCTGGAAATGGATCGACTTGGCGACGAAGACGGGCGGCCGACCGACCTATTACTACCTCTACGCCCGTCCCCGTCCGCCGATGCGCCCGGACATGGGCGACGCTGTGCCGGGCTTGGCGGGGGGTGTTGTGAAAAACCCGCAGGCCAAAGCCAATCAACCGCCGCAGTCGCGGGGCGCCGTACATTCGGCTGAGATTGAATATGCCCTGGGTAATCTGGATTACAACAGGACGTACGCGTGGACGCCGGACGATTACCAGGTTTCGAAGGTGACGCGGGAATACTTTGCCAATTTCATCAGGACCGGTAATCCGAACGGCCCAGGTCTGCCCAAGTGGCCGAAGTTCGACCGCGGGCAGCGTCTGATCATCGACGTCAACACGCGCGCCGAAAACGACAAGGTCCGGGCGCGGTACGAATTCCTTGACCAGTTCTCCTCAAAGGAATAACCGTTTCGGCGTGCCGCCTACCCGCTGGTCTGGACGTTCCGCTGTGGAGCTGGCACGTGAAGCTCACCATTGACGCTGATCCTCCACCGCATTTCAGTGGTTGCGCGCAGATCAAGCAAACAAGGGAGTTCAATCGGTTACGCGTTGTCGGGCTGATTGTCTGACGGTCTATCAGGCAGGCGTCTCCAGGCGTACAACCAGATCAACGCGCCCACTGCCATTGCGATCGGAACCAATTGAATGGCGTGCGGAAGTCCCAGTCGGCCCGAGGCAGCACCGACGATGGTCGGGCTGATGGCATCGCCGAGCAGGTGGATCAGCAGAATTGAGAAAGCAAAGGCCCTCGCGCGGAGTGCGCTGGGGACGCAGTTGGCGATCATGGCATTGATCGGGCCGTTGTAGAACCAGAGAAAGAACTGGGCGACAAACAGCATCACGATTACCAGAGTTGGATTGGTGAGGCGCAATGCCAGAAACCCGAAAAGCGTTGCCAACGCCATTGACCATCCTGAGAGCGCCAAATAGGGCTGGCGCGTCCAGCGTTTGAGGGCGTCGCCGAGCAATCCGCCAGCCAATGTGCCGCCTAATCCACCGGCGATGGCGGACAATCCGACATATCTGCCTGAGAGTTCCACCGAGAATCCGCGGTGGCGCTGCAGGAATACCGGGAACCAATCCGCCAGCGCACCACTGGCAAAGGTCACGCCAGCATATCCTGCGACGGCGAACGCGAATTCGCGGTTCCTCAGCAAGGCTGGAATAGCCTCTCGCCAGCGGGGCGGAACTTGTGCCACATCGGAGTCGAAGGTGCCGCGGCCTGGGTCGCGGATGGCCAGGGCCATTGCCGCCAGCGCGAGCCCCGGCAGGGCGCAAATCAGGAATGCCGCGCGCCAGCCGAACCGCTCGCCCAGGGCACCCCCCAGGACAAAACCCAGCGCCGTTCCCAGCGGAATTGCCACGTAAAAGATCGTCAGGATGCGGTTGCGCCGATTCGGCGGGTAGAAGTCGCTGAGCAACGCGGGGCTTAGAGTAGCGTAGGCCGCCTCGCCGACGCCCACGAGCGCTCGAGCCAGCAGAAATGTCCAGAATCCGACCGCCAGCGCGGCCGCGCCCGTCGCCAGCGACCAGAGCGCGACCCCCGCCGCGATCAGCACTTTGCGCGGCCAGCGGTCCGCCAACGCCCCGAAGATGGGGCTGGTCAGCATGTAGACGATAATGAATCCCCCCAGCGGCACACTGGTCTGCGCGTCGGTGAGTTTGAGATCGGCTTTAAAGAGGTCTTTGACAACGCTTGGAACCCACCGATCCACATAATTCATGAGGTTCATCATCGTTAAGATGACGACGGCAAAGGTGGCTCCGGACAACGACGCGGCGGCTGGGAGTTTTGGATTGGCTTTCATCTGTTACCTTCAGAGCGTAATTGGGCACGTTTGAAAAGTGGTAATCGAAAAAAGGCGAGACGTCATTGAAATGTTCGATGTTTCTCCAATGAGCGCGACGACCGGTATTTCGATTTCGGCGGGCGTTAGCTATGCCAGGCAGCTTGCGCAGACTTCTGCGCTGCAGCGGGGCCTTTTCAGCCTCGGCAACGCGGTTCAAAGTGGAGATTTGAATTCCGCCAGTTCGATTCCTACCGCATTCATCAAGGCGAATCCTCAGTTCGCCTCCACCGCCAGCGACGGGTCTCCATCCCAGGACCCGATTAATCAAGATTTCAACGCCCTGGCCGATGCGATCTCCAACAACCACGTTGACGCAGCCAAGAGTGCCTGGACCCAGGTCAAGAGCGACCTTACCACGAGCGGTGTCTCTGACCTCAGCGACGGGACGACTGCGACAGCGGAGCTTCCAGCGCAAAGCAAGGCTTCCATCTCACAGCAAATCGTCAGTGATCCTCTCGGTGCGAGCTCATCAGCCGGCCTATCTGTCGCCTCACTACGTGGTGGGAGTAGTGGCACAAGCAGCGAGGTTGGATTGAGCAACTCGCTTATTGGGAGTTGGCTCATGTACCAAGCCGGCGGCAGCACCTTACCGGCCTTAATCGATTACAACAATACAGGCCAATCCCTGAATACGACCGCTTGAGGGCACGCACTGCGTGCGGCAGCGGCCCGAGGGCCCACGTCTGCGGCAAGGTCAATGAGCAGAAGGTTTGACCCGGTCGATGGATTTCCAACTGAATCTTAAAGCGTGGTGCTAAGGGTGATCTGTGGGCCTTAGGGAGTATCAAGTATTTGCATTCAAGTTCCCGCAGGCTAACCACTTGTCGCGACAAGACGGACAGACCCCATGGCTGAAGGTAGCGTCGGAATGGCTTTGTACAAAGACCTCAACCTCGTTCCAGAAACCACGGTCATCGCGGATTTTCTTGCACCAGGCACAAATGGGAACCAGGCCGCTGAGGGTCTTGACTTTGGCCAGGGCCTCCTGCAATTCACCGATCAGAAGTTCGCGCTCGGTCTCGGCTCGCTTTCGGGCCGTGATGTCCATACCGTAGAAGTTAGCATAGCCCGCCTCGGCCAGTGGCACGACCAGGAACGCGTATACCTTGTCCTGGAAGGTGGCCTCGAATTCGTCCTTTGTCCCCTGGGCGAAGGCGTTGGTGAGAGTCTCCATCCATTCGCCGGATACGAAGTCGCCCACCCGCCAGCCCAACGTCAGCAAGACTCCGCTACCGGCCTGGTTACAATAAAGCACTTGCCCGTTCCTCCCGAGCCGCAGCACCGGACTGGGGCTTTCTGCGGGGATACGGGCGAGCACTTCATTTTCCTTGAGCGCTCGCTGCAGCCGCCCATTGGCCGCCAGGACCTGGTTTTGCAGGTCTTCGGCGGTCCGGATGCCTGCCAAGGCATCGGAACAGGCGCCCAGCAGGATAGACAAAAGCCTGAAAGTGATCTCCTGGCTTAGCACTCGCTCCTGCTTGAGAATGCCGCAGAACATCCCTATCCGCCTCGTGGCTACACTCAGGGTGTGAAACACTCCCCGCACCGGGCCCGCTAGACCCTGGCCCTGGAAGAAGGTCGGCGCACATTGCCGAAGCGCCCAGGCGAACCGGCCGGCTCGCATCTCCGAGCGCACCAAGTCCTGCAGCCACGCGGATCGAGACTCCGGCGCACAATAGGCGAGCTCAAAATCGAGGTTGACGGGATTAACCAGGAAGAAGCTCACCGTGTCGAACTGATCGAGACCGGAGACGTATAGCTCGGCCACCTCGAGAATGGACTTGATGTCGTGCCTGCCGGTAATGTCACGCCGAAAGTGGTCCAAAGCCGAAAAGAGGCCCAGGAAGTCTCCGTTCCGCGCGCCGTATGCTTGCAGCTTGCCGATACCGGTCCTGAAGAACTCGGGATAGATCGAAGTGTCGCTCACTCGGTTTGGTCGGTCGTCTCTTCAGGCAACCGCAGGAAGGACTCCTCGACGGAAGCGATTTGCTCGTCGATCGAGTCCATGACGGAATCGAGCACATCGGTCGTCAAGCCCACCCTTTCCCAGGCCGAGGTGGACAGGGGCGGGACATACCGTTCGCCGGAATTGCCCATTTGCATGGCATGCACGAGGTAATCCGCCAGGTGCACCACTGAACTTTCCACCTGGAAGAAGCCGGCCGACATCGGGGCGTGGTGGTAGGCGACGGCGTGGACCAGGTTGGTGGGATACTGCCAGTTTCGCAGCAGTTCCGCCCCGATTTGCGCATGATCAAACCCCAGCACCCCTCGTTCCGCATCCCGGAGCAACACCCTCCGGCTCTGGTACTGCTTGAAGATTTCAGCCGCCTGCTCCGGCGCTTTGAAGAAAAGCACCAGCCGTCCCAAGTCGTGCAGGAGGCCCGCCACAAAGAACTTTTCCGCCGCCGGCAGTTGCCGGGCAATGGCCAGGCAGCGCGCGCCGATCCCGCACGCCAGGCTGTGCTTCCAAAAGGACTCCATATTCACGTGCGCTGGAGATATCCCCTCGAATGCGTCGATCACATTGGACGCCTCGATTATATCCAATACCTGCCGGATACCGATGAGGCTCACTGCTTCCGCAACAGTTTCGAGCCGGTGGGCAAAGCCAAAAAATGCGCTATTGCCTAGTCGCAGCAATCGAGCGGCAAGGTCGGGGTCCTTCTCAATTAAATCTCCCAGGTTGGCCAGGTTGCTGTTTTCGTCGTGGAGAACATCCTCAATCTTCGTGATCACCCCGACATACGAGCCCAGCTTGGGTATGCCCTCGGTGAGTTCTTTAATGCTCGGCGTCATGAGTACTAGCTTTCAGCTCTACGATTTGCCTGGCTTTGCGGCGGAGCACCAGATCGAACATCTCCGACTGGACGGGGCCTTTATCGATCGGTTCCCAGAAAATGTCCGCCAGGTCCTTGCGGATCTGCTCTAGGGTTTCGGCAGGCAGTTGCTCTAGAATATCCCCGGAGACCTCCGCAGTGCCACCAGACTCCACCTCCACCTCGGCGATGCCCCAAGCATTGAGGACGTTGACATGCCTCTCGTTCAAGGCACAACCGGCCGGTATCAAGAGCATGTTGTCCATATTCTTGACATCTGCTGTCACCACCATTCCCTCGCGTACGGAGGCAATTTTGATTCTTGGCATTACGTCAAATCTGCAGGTTAATCGAGCTCGAAATACGAGTTGCGCGCCGGCATAAACGGCCCGTGAAGGCTTATCGGCATAATGCCGAAAACCTTAAGCGACGGCTTGGCGGACCCGCAACCGCACTCGGGAAGGTCCGCGTTCAACGACGAAAGCAGGGAATCTAGAAAGGACAATCGTAAGAGCACCCATTTAGGCTGTCGTTTCAGCCGCGCGACGTCAAGTACAAGTGGGCGTGCTGGAAAGAACTTCTTATCAGCAATCGATGTTCCCCAGCGGACAAGCAGACAGAGCGGGGATATGGAGGGGAGGCGGTGGCGCAGCACGCGGCCATTTGTGCCGCGCTGGCGGCCACCTTCCTTTCGGCTTCAATGACGGCCGAGCAGCCGCTATGAGTTGACACTCATTCGTTGGTGCGTGCCCGGAAGCCAAATCTGTTCCGGGCGGTCCGGCGGCGCCGGCTGCCAGTCGAAGGCGCAGTCAACCATCTGGCGCATCCGCTGGAACCACCAATGAGAGGTGAGCGCGGACTTGTGACGACTGGCGCGCGGCGATGGGGCCACACGCACGCCGCCGAGACTCAGTTCCAATTGTGCCTCAGTCATAACTATCCTTTCGATTTTTTTGTCCCAGCCCGGCTGGCGACATCGGCGGCGATTTGCTGCAAAGCTTGCACCTCCATCTGGCGGGCCTGACCAGCGACCGCCAGGTCTTGGCCGGAAGGATCTGCGGGCGCCTCCGCGGCTGAATGGAGTTGGCGCGCTCTGGCAAGCGTCTCCTCCGGCGTCGCACCGGGGGTGATACGGATCTGCACTCTTCCGCCGATGGCGTAAAGTCTGCCATCCGGGCCCGTCTCGTATGTAAATTGGACCCCGCTGGCCATGCTGCCAGCCGCCGCCATGTGCTGTGCCTCATGCAAGCGCACTTCGCGGTCCCTCTTGGCTAGTTCAGCGATTTCCACCTGCTGGACCGCCGTGAGTCGCTGTCCGCCGCCTACTGCGCCGATTGCCTGAATTGCACTCATACGCTTCAAATCGTCGTTCTTTGAAATGCCCGATGCCGGCTATATTGATTATCGGCGAAAGCGGCGTGGAGCTTGAGCATCAAAATTAAGGCTGCCATTTTGGCGATAAAATGCGTTCAGTTCTATCCCTGGAACCAGTGGTTTTCCGGCACAATGGGATGGTTTGCCGAGTTTCTAGGGTGCCGCAGCCCCGCTCCTATAACCCCGTATCCAACGCCCTGAACCGCCCCTTCACCTTCGTCCCTGCCGAGCTAGCCCAAGGACTCCGGCGTCCTTCGCTGGCCGGTTTACCCAGCCGCACGCCAGACCGAGGGCGCCGCAAAAGCGACCAACCCTCGCCCGGTGTGTCATGCGCTGGCTCAGGAACTCCGATGCCCCCTGGCGCTCCGGACCCAAAGGTCTCAACTGGTACCGGAGCAACAAGCAAGGAACCCACAAGCCAGTTGCAAGCGCGTTGATTGGGAGGGGATAGGGTGTTGATACGGTATCTTAGCGCTAAGATACCGTATCAACACCCTATCCCCTGGCTATCACTTGGCTTGCAGGTGGTCAACTACAAGAAGCAAGCAGTGATTTCGGTTTATCCTCCTACCTACCCAAGTACAGCGTGTACACGGCCGCAGCATCTTAAAGGGCAGGACCACTCCGTTGACATGCAGGCTCGGAGATCGGCGCTCCATAACAGATTTCCCTTGCGCCGACCACTAAACGCATCGAGTGTTCGCCCTGTGAAAAACCACAGCGTAAGGTTGGCTCTGACGTGCTTTTCTCTGGTCTTGTGCAACATGGCCAACGCCCAGGATTTGCGTTTCACCACTTCCATCCAGACGTCGAACGGGTTTTCGATGCAATGGAGCAATGCGGTCCCTGGGCAGTCTTACACGTTGCAGGCGCGGGACAGAATGACCAACAGCATTTGGCTGACGCTCGACAGCCCCCAACCCTGGCCGACAGTCCAGACACAATGGAATGACACCATTTCATCCACCCAGTTGATGCGCCTCTACCGGGTGGTCGCCGTCCCACCTGCCACCCGTGGCAAGCTGCTCTCATACAGTTCGCCGACCTTTTACAGTACCAGCATGCTTGACTTCTTTTTCGGCATCTACGGGATAAACATCACCGCGCAATATGATGTGAACTGGTACCAGGTCGTTTATGAAACGATTGATCCCCTGGGTGGGCGGACAACGGCTTCCGGCGGGCTGTTCCTGCCGGTACAGACAGGAAGAAACTGGCCGCTGCTCAGTTATTCACATGGCACAACCACCCAGACCAATCAGGTCCCTTCCGTCGCCTTAACCTTGGACAGCTTCGCGGGCCTGGCGTTTGCCTCGGTCGGCTACGCCAGCGTGGCGGCCGATCTGCTCGGTCTGGGCTCCAGCCCGGGCCTGCACCCCTATCTCCACGCGCGCAGCGAAGCGACCGCCAGCGTGGATATGCTCCGAGCCGCCAGAAGCTTTTGCGCCAGCAACAGCATTAGCCTTAACGGCCAGATATTCGTGACGGGTTATTCGCAGGGAGGCCACACTGCGATGGCCCTTCACCGGGAACTCGAATGGTATCATACGAACGAATTTACCGTCACCGCCAGCGCACCGATGGCTGGCCCCTATGACTTGTCGGGCGTGGAGTTGAACGATTTCCTGTCCGCCCGTTGTCCGCCCAATCCATACTACTTTGCATACATCCTGATGGCGTATCAGTCGGTATATGCTCTGACACCGAGCTGGAGCAATCTGGTGGTGGCGCCTTACAGCAGCACCCTCCCACCGCTTTTTAACGGCAACACGAGTGGCGCCACCATCAACGGCGCCATGCCTGCCTGTAACCTCTCGACGATCCTCTGGCCTGCAGCAGTCTCCTCGCTGACAAACGCCCCCGGCTGTCCCTTGTACCAGGCATTGCGTGATAACGACCTTTACCGTTGGAAACCGGTCGCACCGACGCGGTTATATCATTGCAGCGGCGACCACGACGTGCTGCCCGCCAATTCGCAGGTGGCCTACGACAGCTTCCGGTCACAGGGCGCATCTAAAGTGCAATTGATCGATCCCCTCCCAGGCGCCGATCACTCAGCCTGTGCCATCCCGAGCTTGGAAGCGGCCAAAGCGTGGTTCGACACGCTCAAACATTAACGACCGTCAGTGCGCTGCCAATCTGCCGGGCGTAACCGGGGATTGCGGACGGCAACGTAGCGTGCGCCTCAGCCCCACACATGCTGCCCAGCCGGGCCGTTCCGCCCCCTTGGGCCTCAAGTCGATCACATAATTTGTGCTAGCAGTCCCAAATTGGATTTTGAACTTTGGACTTTGTGCTCCTAAAGTGAACGGGTGCCAATTGTTGGTTATAACCTGATCGTTCTGGCCGCCTACATGCTCGGGTCGGTCCCCACGGGCTTCCTGGTGGCCAAGGCGCGGGGCATTGACATCCGCACGGTGGGCAGTGGTAATATCGGGGCGACCAACGTGTTCCGCATCCTCGGCAAACCGGCGGGCATTTTCGTGTTGTTGGCCGACGCCGCCAAGGGGTGGCTGGCCGTCTTTGTAATCGCGAAGCTAATGGCCGCGTGGTTTTACCCGGCTGCCGGTTCGACAGCCCGTGAGTGGTTTGCCATCTGCGCGGGCGTCGCGGCCATCCTCGGCCACAATTACACCTGCTGGCTCCACTTCAAGGGCGGTAAGGGTATTGCGACCTCTGCAGGTGTCTTGACTGCGCTTGTTCCGGGACCGCTGTTGATCATTCTAAGCGTGTGGATCATTATCTTCGTGCTCACCCGCTATGTGTCGCTCGCCTCGATTGCGGCGGCCTTTACCTTGCCGTTTGCGGCCTGGGCAGTCGGGGACAGCCTAACTATCATCCTCATTACCGCTGCCTTGACCTCCCTTGCGATTTACAGGCACAAGACCAACATCAAGAGACTGATTGACGGCACGGAGAGCAAGATCACCTTAAAGAAGCGGATGCCCTCAGAGGCATCGAAACTAACATCATGAAAATCACCGTATTAGGCGCCGGCGCTTGGGGAACCGCGTTAGCCCGCCTGCTGCATATTGGAGGACACGAAATCACACTCTGGGGGCATGTCCCAGAGTGGCTGGACGAAATTCGCCAGACCGGCCGCAACGACCGCTTCTTGCCGGACATCGCAGTTCCGCGTGAGGTGGTGTTGGACGGCGACTTGCCCCGCGCCATCGCGGCTGCTGAATGCATCGTGGTAGCGGTCCCGTCACAACCGTTCCGGCAGGTCACCCGCTGCCTTGCCGGTTACTCGGGGTTAATTGCCAGTGTGACCAAGGGAATCGAATACGACACTGGTCTAACCATGTGCGGTGTCCTGGCCGAAACCGCGCCCCAGGCAAAATGTGCCGCCCTGTCGGGCCCGACCTTCGCCGTTGAAGTCGCACGCGACATTCCCACGGCAATCGTGGCGGGCAGCCGCGATACGGTCACGGCTGGGCAGGTGCAGAAGCTGTTTAGCCGCCCAACGTTCCGCGTCTATACCAGCACGGACCAGCTTGGCGTCGAGCTGGGGGGCGCGTTGAAGAACGTTATCGCCATCGCCGCCGGCACCGGCGACGGACTGGGCTTCGGCGACAACTCCAAGGCCGCGGTGGTGACCCGCGCCATCGTCGAAATGCGCCGCCTCGGGGTCGCTTGCGGCGCGCATGCCGAGACCTTCACGGGCCTGAGCGGCCTCGGGGATCTGATGGTGACGTGTTTCTCCAAGCACAGCCGCAACCGTGGGTTCGGCGAGCGCGTCGGGCGCGGGGAAAAGCCTGCGGACATCGCTGCCAGCATGTTAGCCGTGGCGGAGGGCTACCCTACCGCCCGCTCAGCCTATCAATTAGCCCGCAAGCACAGCGTCGTCACCCCGATTATTGATGAAGTCCATGCGATGCTCTACGAAGGCAAGAACGTCGCCCAGGCTGTCCGTGACCTCATGTCGCGTGATCTGAAGCCTGAATGACTTACAGCGGCCATCCGCGGAATCAAGCGCCTGCGTCTATGCGCCTATTGCAGAAATCCATATTCGCCCGCCGGATCCATCCGCCGCGGAGCGTCGTCACCTCGAGGCAGTTCCCGCCCGGCGAATCCGGCTCTTTCGAAGCTGCCCGAGCGGCGCGCAACCTCCGAATGGGTTTGGCGCTGATCGTGGCATGCGTGGCTGTGGCATGGACGGCTGAGGTCGTCGGCGCTGACTGGCCGTGCTGGCGCGGCCCCAATCGAAACGGGGTTTCCTCCGAGACCGGCTGGTCATGGCGATGGGAGACAAACGGCCCGCCGGTGCGTTGGCGGGCTGCGGTGGGCAAGGGGTTCTCCTCCTTCGCGGTGGCGAATGGCCGCGCCTACACCATGGGGAACTCGAACAACACGGACACGGTGTATTGCTTCGAGGCGCTAACCGGGAGAGTCCTCTGGAGCCACAGTTACCCCTGCGATCCTCAACCGCTGAGCTACGAGGGTGGCCCCGGTTCCACGCCGGCCATACACGGGTCATGCGTCTATACATTCAGCAAGGAAGGGCACTTGTTTAGCCTCGAGGCGAAATCAGGCAAAATGGTGTGGTCCAGGCAGTTCGAGCTTTGGCCACGGCAACCGGGCGATTGGATGAACACCTGGCGCTACGCTGGATCTCCATTGGTGCTGGGCGATCGGTTATATCTGAGCGTGGGCCGGTCGGGCACGGCACTTAACCCCAAGGACGGGACCACACTCTGGCAGAGTCCGGCGGGGCACCCGGGTTATTCCTCTCCGGTGCCATTCGATACCCCTTCCGGGCAGGCGCTTGCCTTCTTCTCCGGACATGAGGTCGTCGGAGTGGAGGCCGCGTCGGGGCTCCAGCTCTGGGCACTCCCCTGGAAGACACTTTGGGACCTGAACGCTGCCGATCCGGTCATCTTTGATAACAAGATGTTTGTTTCTTCAGGCAACGGCGTCGGCTGCGCGCTCTTCGATCTCAGAGCCGATCCTCCGCGGGAACTCTGGCGCAATAAGAACCTCAAGACCTTGATGAACAGCTCGATCTTTTGGAAGGGCGCTCTCTTCGGCTTCAATGACCAGTCCCTTTCATGTCTCGACTGCAAGAACGGTGAGGAACGGTGGTCCACGCCTGAAGTTCGCAAAGGCTCACTGAGTCTGGCCGATGGCAAGCTGGTTCTCTTGAGCGAAACTGGCCGCCTGGTCGTGGCTGAGGCCAGCAGTTCAGAATACCGGCCCCTGGCCCGCGCGCAAATCCTGGAGGGCCGCTGCTGGAGCACGCCGGTCCTCTCCGACGGCCTGCTCTTCGTCCGTAACGCCACTGGAGATGTCGTCTGCCTCGACTTGAACCAGCCCGGCCTTAAATAGTCGTTTCGAGACCAAGGGCCTTCGCGGCATTTCCAGACGCGTTGGTATCCGCGGTCTGCTCTTCTACGCCATCGCCTTGCGGATGAGTTTCATGAAGTCAGCGTACTCCTCAACGGCCTCAAACTGGGGAAATTGCTCCTTCACGTTCTCCGGTGCCCGGAACAGGAACCCGGCGTGAGCCTCGCTCAGCATGGCCGTGTCGTTGAAGGAATCGCCGCCCGAAATGACGTAGTAATTCAGCAACTTGAAGGCCGCAACCGTCTTTTGCTTCTGGTCAGGCACGCGCAGCCGGTAATCCACGATGTGATCGCTCTCAACCACTAGCCGGTGGCACAGCAGGGTGGGCCAGCCAAGCTGCCGAAGCAGGGGCGTCGCGAACTGCTCGAATGTGTCCGAGAGTATGATGACTTGCACTAGCGAGCGCAGTTCATTGAGAAAATCCTTCGCCCCTTCCAGCGGCAGCAGCGTCCCGATCACCTGCTGGATGTCTGAAAGCTTCAGACGATGCTGGTCGAGGATCTTCAGCCGGCCGCGCATGAGTTTGTCATAATCCGGCTCGTCGCGGGTGGTCCGGCGTAACTCCTCAATGCCCGTCTTTTCGGCCACGGCTATCCAAATCTCGGGAGTCAGCACTCCCTCCATATCCAGGGTAACAATCGATTGTTTCACCGCCACCAGCTTTTCAAAGTGGGTCACGGCTGTCCAGCATTCGCTCAAACGCCAAAACAGCCCCGGCGAGCACCCATGCTCGGGTAGCCTCCGGGTAGCCTCGGGGTGGCTCCGGGGTGCCTACCGGTTGGCTACCAGAGAGCCTGAAGGTGGCTTCCGGGTGGCTTCGGTAGCCCTGATGATCTTTATGACCGCTGGGCCAGAGCTGAGATGCTAGAAGTGTAGCGGTGTGAGGAGACGGTGAGCTTGCGCAACGAGCCATTGGCGGGCGCGCTCGGTTTCGGGGCAGAGGCTTTGGACAGTGAGCCAGAACTTTTGCGAGTGGTCGGGGATGGCCAGGTGAACCGCCTCGTGCGTGACGAGGTAGCGGAGCACGAAGTCCGGGGCGAGTACAAGACGCCAGTTGAAGGAGAGATTGCCCAAGGCGGAGCAGTGCCCCACTTGGCACGCTGGCCCATAACGTAGAGTTTGCCGGGGGAAAGCCGGACGCTCGGCAGAACGGCCCGAAGCTGAGTCCGAATGGCCGCCCGGGCTTCTTTCCGGAGCTAATTCTCAAGACTGCGTACCGGTGGGGTGCGCGAGCCGACGGGCTGGGTGATGATGATCTCGCTATTTTCGCAAGCGACTTTGTTCTGGCCGCGGTTAGAGACGGAGCGAGCGACGCGAACGGGGGTGACGTTGCCACGAAAGGGAATGGTGGGGTGGCCGTGGCGCGGGGTTTGATGATTGGGTGGAGGGTTTCGGCGCGGTCAAGTCGCGAAGGAGCCAGTCCTCGTTGCGGCGGCGGCGTCATTGGCATCCTTACGCTCCTTAAGCGCTGCAGGCGCTCGCCGAGGAGGCGGTAAATAAATCCGTAGTCATCTTCGGAAAGCTCGGCGGTGAGGGCGGCTTCGAGAGCGGCAGCTTTGTCCGATGCTGAGGGGAGGTCATCGAGGCGTTGATGTAAACCTCGTCAATCTTGAACACGGGAACGGACTCGGCGATCTGCATGAACGCCGTGTTTTCTTGGATGAGCTGGCGCGTCTTGGCGGCGAGCAGGCATTCGTGGTTAGCCGCCTCGTCGCGGTAGGTCCAGCCCAGGCCGATACCGACCCCGCCACCGCCAGCGCCACCGGCGCGGTATTGCGTGGGTTGTTCGCCTCACATCCATTGGATGACGGGCATTCGACGTAGGCGGTTTCGCTTATGGTTATGGCTTTCGTTGCTCCAGGCGGGCGCGGGCCAGGCGCACGGCATCGTGCAGCTTCCGCTCCAACTGCTTCTTAGGCAGCACGCGTGTCCAATAGGAGGAAACATGAATGCCGGCCTTCTCCAAATCCAATAATTCCACGGTCTCGTGCTTTTTGCCGGCGCATAGTATCAGGCCGAGAGGTGTTTCCTCACCCGGCTGCGTCTCGTGTTTGGCGAGCCAGCGCAGATACAATTCCATCTGGCCCTTGTCGCCGGGCTGGAAGTCGCGCAGCTTGAGATCAATCGCCACCAGCCGCCGCAACCGCCGATGATAGAACAGCAGATCGAGGTAATAATCGTCGTGGTCCACCGTAATGCGTTTCTGTCGCGCCACGAACGTGAATCCGACGCCCAGCTCCAGAATGAAATTCTCCATCTCCCGCATGATGGCGTCCTCCATGTCTTTTTCGAGGTAACGGTCTTTCAGGCCGAGGAAATCCAGAAAATAGGGGTCACGAAACACCAGGTCGGGCGTGAGCTTGTCCTCGGCGCGGAGTTGTCCGAGTTCATGGCGAATGAGCTTGTCCGGCTTTTTGGAAAGGGCGGTGCGCTCAAAAAGCATCCCGCCGATCTTCTTTTCGAGTGTGCGCGTGCTCCAGTTTTCGATGCGGCACATCTCCGCGTAGAAGTCGCGTTTCAGCGGGTCGTCGAGGTAGATCACGGATTTGAAATGCGTCCAGCTCAATTGTCTCCGCAGTGCGGAGACAATTTGTTCATTGGGAAAAACCTCGGCGAACCGGATCATATGGCGCAGCGATTTCTCGGAAAACCCGCGGCCAAACTCCCTCTCCAATTGTCTCCCCAGCGCGGAGACAATTCGCTCTCCATACCCCGCCCGCTGCTCCTTCAAAATATCCTGCCGGATACGGCGCCCGACGTGCCAGTAGAGCGTGACTAATCCCGCATTCACCGAGCGGGCCACTTCCGCCCGTGCCTCCAAAATCAGCGCCCGCAGATCGGACAACAGGGTTTTGGGAGGCCCGGCTGGGGCCCCTCTCGGAGCTTTGGTGAGTGCAAATTTTTGTTTCATTCGGAAGTCGCTCCACTTATTGCGGGCGAAGAGGGCGTTGACTTTGTCGATCACGCCGGGGATGACCTGTTCGGCGGGAGCGAGAGATATCTTCAAGTTCGGATAGGATTCCCGGACGGCGGCGAGGTAGTCGGCAGATCCGGGCTGGTTTTTCGATCAGTGTTGCCATCTGGCGCGTATTACGCTCTGGGATGATGTTGTAATGGATGTGGCGGTGGATTTCGAGGATTTGTTTAGGGGCTTTCCGCGGTTGACACCCCCCAACGGGCCTCTTACTCTCCTCCCGCAAAGAGCGAGCACTTTTGTCCCCGAATTGCGGTTCGGGGATTTTTATTGAATTTATGGCGAATACCATTCTAGTGGGTGCCCAATGGGGCGATGAAGGCAAAGGCAAGATCATCGACGTGCTGACCGAAGAGGCAGATGTCGTGGTCCGCACGCAGGGCGGCAATAACGCCGGCCACACGGTCCATATCAAAGGACAGAAATACATCCTGCACCTGGTTCCTTCCGGCATCCTGCGCAAGAACAAGGTTTGCGTGATCGGCAACGGCGTGGTGCTGGATCCGGTGAGCCTCGTCCAGGAGATCGAAGGGCTGCGCAAACTCGGCGTCCGGATCGGTGCCAATCTCTACCTCAGCGAGACGGCGCACCTGGTATTTCCCTATCATCGTGAGCTCGATGCCCAGCGTGAAACTCTCAAGGGCGAGAACAAGATCGGCACCACTAAACGCGGCATCGGCCCGGCCTACGGGGATAAGGCGGCGCGGACAGGTTTGCGCGTGATTGACCTGGTCAACCCGGCTCGCTTCAAGGCCCAACTCGAATCCAAGATCAAGGAGAACAATGAAATTCTCAAGGCCTTCGGCGCCAAACCGCTGGTGTTCAAGAGAGTACATGAGGAATACCGCGCCGCGGGTGATTACTTGAAGCGCTTTGTCGTCAACACGGTCGTCCTGCTTCACGAAGCGCTGCGCCGCGGCGACGACATTCTGTTCGAGGGCGCCCAAGGCACTTTCCTTGATATTGATCACGGCACCTATCCATTCGTGACGTCTTCCAACACTACCGCCGGCGGCGCTTGCACCGGGTCCGGCATCCCGCCGCATCGCATGGACTGTGTGGTAGGCGTGATGAAGGCTTATACCACGCGCGTGGGGGAGGGTCCGCTCCCGACGGAGAATGCGGAGATCGCCGATATGCTCCACGCCATGGGCCGCGAGTTCGGAGCAACCACAGGTCGCCCACGCCGCTGCGGCTGGTTCGACTCGGTCGCCACACGCCATGCCTGCATGGTCAATGGCATTGACGAGTTGGCCGTGACGAACGTGGATGGCCTGGACTCGGTCGAAACCATCCGAGTCTGTGTCGGCTACCGCGATGGCGCCAAGCGCTACGATTTTGTGCCCAACGACATTGAAGCGCTGGCACGCTGCGAACCGGTTTACGCGGAATTTCCCGGCTGGCGAACGCCCACCCACAGCGCCCGCACGTGGAAAGATCTGCCCGCCAAGACCCGGTCTTATCTCAAGGCGCTGGCGGAGTTGAGCGGTGCAAGGCTGGCCATCGTGTCGGTCGGCCCGGGACGGGAAGAGACGATCCGGGTTTGAGTGAGTACGCCCGCCGTCCATCTGAGCTCTGAGGCCCAAGCGTCGCTGCCGCGGCACGTCGCGATAATCATGGACGGGAACGGTCGCTGGGCCAGGCAGAGGCACCTCCCGCGTGTGGAAGGCCATCGTGCGGGGGCCGAGTCGGCGCGAATCATCATCCGGACTTCGGGCGAGCTGGGGATCAAATATTTGACGCTCTACGCGTTTTCCGTCGAGAACTGGAATCGGCCCAAGGAGGAGGTGGACGCGCTGATGAAGTACCTCGTGCATTACCTCAAGAGCGAGACGCCCGAGTTGAACAAGAACAATGTTCGCCTGGAAGTCATCGGCCAGATTTACCGGTTGCCGGAGTTGGTGCAGGAGCACCTGCGAAAGTCCATCGCGACACTCTCGAAGAATAACGGGCTGACCTTGATCATGGCGCTCAGCTACGGCGGGCGCACGGAAATCGTGGATGCCGTTCGGAGCATCGCCACAAAAGTGAAGGCCGGCGAACTCGACCCGCCCGACATCACGGAGCAGGTTTTTGCCCAACACCTCTACACGCGCAATTTCCCCGACCCAGATGTGCTAATCCGCACCAGCGGCGAGATGCGCGTGAGCAATTTCCTTTTGTGGCAGATCTCCTACACGGAACTGGTGGTAACGCCGACCTTGTGGCCGGATTTCCGCAAGCCGCAGCTCTACGCAGCCCTCGAGGAATACAATCGCCGGCACCGCCGATTCGGCGCGCTATGATATACGATATACGGTTCGCGATTTACGATCTGTTTTCGGCGTAGGACTCCGCAAGTGCTCGTAAATCGTAAATCGTAAATCGAATATCGCAAATCACCCACAGACTCCCACCATGGCTGACGTGATTAGGCCAACGCCACCACCAACACCTCCGCTTTCGAAGGCGAAGATCTTTGTTCGCCGGCTGGTGAGCTTCGTAGTGCTGTGGACGATCCTCCTGACGGCATTGTTTTCACGCAACCGGCTGGTGTCAGATTACGTGTTTCTGGTGATTATGGGGCTCCTGGCTGTGACCGGGCTGGCGGAGTTTTACGGGCTGGTAGCAAAGCGGGATTTGGTATGCTTCGAACGCTGGGGGATTTGTGGCGGGCTGCTGTTGATGGTGGGGACGTTTCTGAATCTGACCGGGCAGATAGGGACTTCAGGCTCACCGGCCCGCGTGAACGACTTCGAGACCAGTTTCCTCATCCTGTTCGTGCTGGGCTTGTGCGTGCGACAGTTTGTCTCGCGTAGCAATACGGCTGGCATCCTGGCCATTTCCACCACCTTATTCGGTCTGATGTATGTGCCCTGGCTGCTGAACTTCATCCAGAAGATCAATTTCTTCCCCGGCGTGGACGGGCACTACTACCTGCTTTACTTCGTGCTCATCACCAAGTTTAGCGACACGGGTGCCTATGTAACTGGCTCGCTGATCGGGCGGCACAAAATGATCCCGCGGATCAGTCCGGGCAAGACCTGGGAGGGATTCGGTGGCGCCATCGTCGTTTCGACCCTCGCCAGCCTGGTGTTCGTGCATTTCCTGGGGTCGAAGATGGCTGGGATGAACTGGAAGCACGCGATCATTTTGGGTGTCATCTTAAGCATCGCTGCGGTCATCGGGGATCTGATCGAATCCCTCTTCAAGCGCGAAGCGGGGGTAAAGGATTCCGGCAAGTTCTTTCCCGGCATCGGCGGAATCCTCGACTTGTTGGATAGTTTGCTGTTTAATGCGCCCATCATGTATCTGTATTTGCGGCATGTGCTGACGCACCCCTGAGGATTTACGATTTGCGATTTACGATTTACGAGCGCTGGCAAAGAGCTGAGAGCCAAAGACTATACTATGACTCGAGAAGAAATGAAGGCACGGACTAAGGGGTATGCGAACCGCATCGTGAAGCTGTGCGCGGCATTGCCGAATGACTGGGTGGCGCGAACGTTGGGGACGCAACTGCTTCGCAGCGGGACCTCAGTTGGTGCCAATTATCGCGCGGTGTGTCGGGCCAAGTCCACGGCGGACTTCATCAACAAGCTGCGCATCGTGGAGGAAGAATGCGACGAATCGCTCTTTTGGATGGAGCTCTTGGTGGAGAACGACCTGGTGAAAGCGCGCCGGTTGACCAGCCTTATGAAAGAGGGCGACGAAATCCTCGCCATCGTGGTGGCTTCTGCCAAAACGACTCGCGCTTCCAAGGACCGTGCGGCAACCTCGTAAATCGTAAATCGTAAATGCGTAATATCGTTCTTTTAGGCAGCACCGGTTCCATCGGCACCAGCACCATCAAGGTGGCCGAGGACCTTCCGGATCGAATTCGTCTGCTAGGCTTGGCTGCCGGGAACAACGCGGAGTTGCTCCTGGACCAGACCCGGAAGCATCAGCCCGAGGCGATTTCCATCAACGACCCGGCCAAAGCGCGCGAGTTGCGCGATACGCTGGGCACGAGCACGGAGGTCTTTTCAGGAGCGGAAGGGCTGGTGAAGCTCGCCACGCTTCCGGGCGCGGACATCGTGCTGATCGCCATCGTGGGCACGTCCGGTTTGGAACCGGCACTGGCCGCGATTCGGGCAGGCAAAGATATCGCCATCGCGTCGAAGGAAATTCTGGTCATGGCCGGCGAAATCGTGATGCGCGAAGCGCGCGAACACGGCGTGAACGTGCTGGCAGTGGATAGCGAGCACTCGGCGATCTTTCAGTGTTTGGACGGCAAACCGGCCGAGTCGGTGCGCCGGCTTTGGCTGACGGCTTCCGGTGGCCCTTTTCGCACGACGCCCAAAGAGGAATTCGCGGGAATTACTGTCGAGCGCGCCTTGAAACATCCCTCCTGGGTGATGGGCCGGAAGATCACCATCGATTCGGCAACCTTGTTCAATAAGGGGCTGGAGATGATTGAGGCGCGCTGGCTTTTCGATATCGAAATGGGCCGCGTGTCAGTGGTCGTGCATCCCCAAAGCGTAGTGCATTCAATGGTCGAGTTCGTGGACGGTTCAATGCTGGCGCAGCTCTCGACACCGGACATGTGTCTGCCGATTCAATATGCCCTGACCTACCCCGACCGCGCGCCCAGCGACCGTGTCCAGACCAACCTGGCAAAACTGGGGACTCTCACCTTCGAGGAACCGGACCCGAGCCGCTTCCCGGCACTGGAATTGGCCCGCGAGGCCGGGGAAATCGGCGGAACGTTGCCGGCAGTATTGAACGCTGCCAATGAGATCGCCGTCGAAGCGTTTGTGAATCGGCGCATCAGCTTCCCGGACATATCTGCTCTGGTCCGGCGTACTATGGACCGGCACCAGCCGGTGCCGCATCCGAGCTTACAGCACATTCTCGAAGCCGACGCCTGGGCGCGCAACGAGGCAGCCAAGGCCTGAAGCCGGCGTCTGAACCGCCAACAAATAGCTCGCATAAGCGCCGAGTTCAGCTAAGTTACCCTGACTAAATATGCTTGTTTTGAACATCCTCTATGTCGTCGCAGCGATGATCCTGCTCTTCGGCGCGGCCGTCTTTGTCCACGAATATGGACATTATTGGATGGCGTTGCGACGAGGCCTGAAGATCGAGGGCTTTTCCATCGGTTTCGGGCCCAAAATCGTAAGCTGGATGCGCGATGGGGTGGAGTGGTCGTGGCGTTGGATCCCAGCCGGGGGCTTCGTGAAGCTCCCGCAGATGGTTACGTCTGATGCGCTGGAGGGCAAACCGGATGAACCGCTAGAGCAACTGCCCGCCGTGTCGCCCTGGTCAAAGATCCTGGTCGCATTTTGCGGGCCGTTGATGAACGTTCTCTTCGCTATCGCTATCGCAGTCTTCCTGTGGGGAGTCGGAATTCCCGTTCCCGTCAACCCACCCATCATCGGCTACGTTGAGCCGGGCTCGCCGGAGGCGAAGCTGGGCATTCAGCCTGGCGACGAGATTATTTCCGTAGATGGGAAGCGGATCACGTCGTGGCATGACGTCCAGGAAACGACCATTCTTGCGCGCGGCACCAACCTGCCCGTGGTCATCGCGCGGCCAGGGAAGTTCACCAACACCTACGAACTGACGACCGTCGTGAGCGAAGCTCTCGGGCTCAAGATCCTCAATCTCGATCCCCGCGACCATCCGGTCATCAAACGTGTCGCTACCCGCAGCGCAGCCGAGGTGGCAGGGCTGAAGGCAGGCGATGAAATCCTGGTGTTCGCCCAGGTTCCGCTCCACGGCGCCGAGCAATTCATCAGCCTCGTCCAAAAATGCCCCGGCGAGGCCAAGGACATCGTCGTCAAGCGTGACGGCCAGCGAATGACCCTCAAGGTCACGCCCCGCCTTGAAGCGGGGGCCAAGATCGGCCGGATTGGCGCCGAGATCGGCGCCGGGAGAGCCGTTTATCGCATCGAGCACATTCCCCCCTGGGTTCAGATCTCCTCGGTCTTAGAACGCACGGTCAGCACTTTCTCCGCGCTGGCTCACTCCAAACAAACCGGCGTCGGCTTGAAGGACCTGAGCGGCCCGCCGGGCATTCTCGCCTTGCTAGCGGCCTATGTGAACTCGGATTGGAGGCTCGCGTTGAGCTTCCTCGTGCTTCTCAATATCAACTTGGCCATTATCAACCTGTTCCCGATGCCGGTCCTGGACGGAGGCCACATCGTCATGGCCCTGGTCGAGTGGATCTTCGGCCGCCCCTTGCCGCGTCGGCTGGTCGAATACACCACCACCGGTTTTGCTGTCCTGCTCATCGGTTTCATGCTCTATGTCTCCTTCAACGACGTGAAACGTTACCCGGTCTTCCGGTCCATGTTCAATAATCAAGGCCTTACGATCGAGAAGCAGCCAGACTCACCTGCCGGCGGCCGATGAGCATGCCTCGTTATTGCGAGTCACCCTTCTCTTTCTGCCGCCGTCGCTCCCGTGAAGTAGTCGTCGGCGACCCCACGCGGGGTGGAGTAATTATCGGCGGCGATCATCCTGTCGTGGTGCAGTCAATGATCACCTGCGACACGATGGACACGGCCGAGTGCATCAAGCAGACCCTGGATCTAGTCACGGTGGGCTGCGAGATCGTCCGCATCACGGCGCCAACCGTGAAGGACGCCGCCAACCTGAAGAACATCGTCACCGAGTTGCGCGCGCGCGGCTGCCATGTCCCAATTGTCGCCGATATCCACTTTAAGCCGGAGGCCGCGCTGGAAGCCGCCAAGTGGGTTGAAATGGTCCGCGTGAACCCGGGCAACTACGCCGACTCGAAGAAGTTTGCCGTCAAGGAATACTCCGACGAGCAATACGCCGCCGAGCTGGCGCGCATCGAGGAAAAGTTCACTCCCCTGGTGAACCTGTGCCGGGAGCTGGGCCGCGCCCTGCGCATCGGGACCAACCATGGCTCGTTGAGCGACCGTATCATGAACCGGTTCGGCGACTCGCCGCTCGGCATGGTTGAGAGCGCCCTGGAATTCGCCTGCATTGCCCGCAAGCACGATTTTCACAACTTCAAGTTCTCCATGAAGGCGAGCAACCCGAAGATCATGATCCAGTGCTATCGGTTACTCGTCGCGCGGCTGGAGTACGAAGGGCCGGACTGGAATTATCCGATTCACCTGGGTGTCACCGAAGCCGGCGAGGGCGAAGATGGGCGCATCAAGAGCGCCATCGGTATCGGCTCTCTGTTATGCGACGGACTGGGTGATACCATTCGGGTTTCGCTCACTGAGGATTCTCCGCGGGAGATCGAGGTCTGCCAGGACTTGCTGGCGCAGATTCCATCCCTCACTTCGGACTTCGGAGTTCGGACTTCGGACTTCCCATCCACTTGGCCTTTCGACCCCTTCACCTATTCGCGCCGGCCCACGCCCGAAGTTGAACTAGCCGAAGGTCTCAGTTGCGGCGGCGACCAATCCGTGCGCGTGGTGGTGACGCGCGCCACCTGGGACAAGGTGGCTCCCAAACTCCGTCCCCGTGCCGATGTGAGACCTGAGGCGGTTTACGAGGATCTAAGCGTCTATGAGATAGACCCCACGCGTGACTTCGAGTTGAACTGCGACACCCAACTCGTGACGGTCAAGGACGGCGCGCCGTTGCCAGCCGTCGCGGCCTTCAGGTTGCTCGTGGCGAAGCTGAAACGGTCAGGCCGGAACAACCCCATCCTGCTGAAGGATTGCCTGGGGCTCGATCCGGTGCCGTTGCAGCCTAAAGTCGCCTTACTTCGCGCCTCGGTCGTGATCGGGTCGTTACTCGCGGACGGAATCGGCGATGCGATCCTGGTGCGGGGTGAATCGGGCGCAGGACAGTCACTGCTACTAGCCTACAACATCCTGCAAGCCGCAGGATGCCGCTCGTTCAAGACCGATTACGTGGCCTGCCCCTCGTGCGGTCGCACGCTCTTCAACCTGCAAACCGTCACCGGCCGCATCAAGACCCGCACCGAGCACCTGAAGGGCGTCAAGATCGCGATCATGGGCTGCATAGTAAACGGCCCGGGCGAAATGGCGGACGCGGACTTCGGCTATGTCGGCGGCGCGCCGGGCAAGATTAACCTCTACGTCGGCAAGACAGCCGTGAAGTTTAACATCCCGGAAGGGGAAGCCGTGGACCGCCTCGTGGATCTCATTCGAGAACACGGCAAGTGGGCTGAGCCCGAGGAGAATCAGGCTGGAGAATTGGCAGTGCATTGAGGATCGTGGCGTATGGTTAAGATCGCCCGAAAAGTGCCGTTAAGGCAAGAAGGCAGCGACGTCGCATATTGGCGTTCACGTCCCCCGCTGGAGCGGTTGCGTGCTGTTGATTCCCTGCGCCGCATTTACATCGAAACCCATGTTGCTCCTGACAAACAAAGACTTCCGCGAGTTTGTCGAATTGTTAAACTCAAGCGGAGTGGAGAGACTGCGCTCGGTGAATAAGCGGCGTTCGGCCAAAACACCGCGACGAAAACGAGAGCTGGGCAACTCCGGCGAGCATTGAGACCATTTGCCCAACACCGACAATTATGGCCAAGGGCGCCATCAAGCTTGAGCGTTCGCTAGCGTGGCAAACCCAGCGCAGCCTCTCGCCCCTTCGGGATTCTCCCCAGGTGATAAATCACAAACCCATGAAGGAATTGGCCCAGTTCAGCCGCCTGCGCGGCGGTCAGCCTTAGACGGCCTACCACCGGCCAATCGCTCTCCGTGAGGGCCTTCACCAGTTGCTTCGTCCCCGCATTTAACTTGGTCCGGTCGAAGTCCGGCTTCAGGCCAAGTTCGGTCAGCAGTTTCAGTTCGAAGGAGAAGATAGTTGAGGCGGCCAGCGGTTGCGCTGTCAAGTGAGCTAACAACGCCGTCATCAAATCGAAGACGCGGTTTAGCGGCGTTTCCGTTTCGGTGGCTTGCTCCACCAAGGCGGCGCAGTAACAGGCTTGCTGGATCAGACCCAGGTCCTTGCGCAAGCTGCTGTGCGTTTCGCGCAAACTCACCTCGTGCAACGTATGCAGCTCGGAGCGGCGGCTGCGGCTAAAGCTAAAATCCGCCAGGTAGAACAAGTCCAACTTACCGCGGAACGGCGATTTGGGCCGCTGCGCACCTTTGGCCACGGTCGCCACCCGGCCCAGGTTGGGCGTAAGCCAGTGGACGATGAGGCTGGTCTCAGTGAGCGGTCGGGTGCGTAACACCACGCCCACGGCGGTCTCAATCATCGGTTGGAGGCTTGCGCGGGGGTTGACAGCCCGGCGGGCAAACTCCTGGCGTCCGGGCTGGAGATGGGAAAATAACCAGGTTGGATAGCGCCCAGGCTGATGACGTACTTTATGGCGTCGGGCACCGACATATCCAGCTTCTTCACTTCCTCCTCGGGCACCATCAGCAAGAAGCCCGAGGTTGGATTGGGTGTCAATGGCACAAACACGCACACCAACTTCTGACCGGTCATGGTCTGCACCGCTTCCGGCCGGTCGCCGCTGATGAAGCCGATCGAATACACACCGGCGCGCGGGAACTCGACGAGCACTACCGTACGGAACGCGGTCTTGTCCGTGGAAGAGAAGGCCTCATTGACCTGTTTGGTGGCACTGTAAATCTTGTTCAGTAGGGGGATACGCATCAGAGCGGATTCCACCCACTCAATGATCTTCCGGCCGAAATAGTTACGGGCCAGCAAACCCACGGTACCGATCAGGAAGATCGCGAGCACCAGCGCCACAAGACTCCAATACCAGTACATCGGCCCGTTCCCCTGATCCTGGTGGATCAGCTTGTCCGGCAGGAAGATCAGCAGCGTATCCGTGATGTTCGCTACCGTGCCGAACAGCCACCGCAGCACCGCCAGGGAAATCACGCCGGGCAAGACGATGGCGAGACCAGCCCAAAAGTTGGCCTGCCAGCGCGCGAGGATCTTCTTCGTCACTTCGCCAGCTTAGGCGAGCACGCCTCCTTCCTCAAGTCAAAGCGCCAAAGGGGCACTCGCTCGCGGGCCACGGGCGTGCTCGCTGGTGCGGGTGTCTTCGTCGCGCAGACCGTGCCGGGTTGGCGCAGGACAGCGGGGGCCGGGCCCGATACAGACCAACTTATTTGCACCGCCTTCGCTCCTCCTCTCGCCGCCGGCGCTCTAGGTGCTCCACTGCCACGCTCAATTACAGCAAGTGCTTCTGACCGCTTCTCGACCGCATCCGCCTCCACGTCCGGAACCGTCCGCGAGCCCAACCGTTGCAATCTGGAGGTCCTTAAGCCAGAAACGTCCAGAATAACACCATATCTTGTGCACATCCAAAGACGACTAACGCTACAGGTAGTATGCCTCGGCCTGGCTCATTTCCGATTGCTGGTACGGCTTCCGATATCCCCTTCCCCGCCAACACGCGACAATCACGGCAGGCCGTGCGAGGGCGATCTGGGCTATGGACCGTGCCCGGCGGCAGTGTGGCGTAGCATTGTCTCCACTAAGCCGTGAAAAGACGGAGAGTGAGCATTTCAATCCCGCATGCGGTCTTCAGGTCATCGATTTGACAGCAGGGTGCGGTGTGTGGCAAGCTTGTTCTAATCAATTCAAGCAGTTCCACTCATAGGATGTTTCTGCTGTGCGCTGCCGGTAGGTGTGGTTGCCGGGGTGCTATGGGAGGTGTTTGGAGCGACCAAGAAGTCACAGACTAATAATGATCCATCAATTACTGGAGTAACTTAAATGCAAACAGACTCATTACCGGAGCTCAAGTCATCCGTGGGGAACTTTTCGCGCCGTCAATTCATGCAACTGGCCACGGGCAGCGCTATCGCGGCGGGCGCGGGACTGTCATCGCCGTTGGCCCTTGGGGCCGATCCGAAAGGCGGAGGAGGTGGGCGAGCGAATCGTCCCAACATCGTTCTGATCATGACGGATCAGGAACGCTACCCGCAGTATTGGCCGCCGGGTTGGGCGGATGCGAACTTGCCCAACCGCAAACGGCTGGCCGACCACGGGCTGACTTTCACCCGGGCCTTCTGCAATGCGGCCATGTGTTCGCCCAGCCGGGCGACGCTGTTCACGGGCCTTTATCTGACCCAGCACGGCGTTGAGCATACTCTGACCACGGGGGGATCGCTTTCTGAAGAAGAGGCCACCCTGCAAACTACGACGCAGAACATGGCCAAGCTGCTGGCCTCTGCCGGTTACAACGTGCAATACCGCGGCAAGTGGCACCTGACGAAGGACGTCAGCTCATTGACGGATGCTAACAGCGCGGATGACCTCGAGAAGTTTGGCTTTCACGCCTGGCAGCCGCCGGATGCGGGACAGGACAGCAACCCGGCCCATTTCGGCGGCGGATGCACGGACTATGACGGTCGTTGGGCCCAGCAGGCGGCTGATTTCCTGAAGAGCCAGGACGCAAAATCCGACCAGCCGTTCGCCCTCATCGTCTCGCTTGTCAATCCACATGACGCATTATCCTATGCCCAAAGCTGGGATCTGCAGGTCGGCAACGCGCAAAACGGGTATTGTTATAATTACCTGCCGCAGGCGCCGGGGTGTTTTCAACAGGGAATCTCCCTTCCGCCCACCCTGGGCGAAGACCTGCTGCACAACTTCAAGCCGACGGCCCAGGCGGAATCGCTGCTGCTCCTGGACGCCGGGCTGGGCTTTTTAGTGGACACGACGGGTCCGCTGGACATTGACCAGAAACTCAACTACGTCAATTTCTACGCCTACCTCCACAAGGTGGTGGACCAGAATATAGGCACGGTGGTGGACGCTTTGGAATCAAACCCCGCGCTCTACAAGAAGACGATCGTTATCCGGGTATCCGATCACGGGGAGATGGGGCTTTCGCACGGGGGACTGCGGCAGAAGCTCTTCAACGCTTATGAAGAGACCCTGCACATACCGATGGTGATCTCCAATCCGGACTGGTTCCCTCAGGCAGTGCAAACGGACGCGCTGGCCGGACTGATTGATATCATGCCGACGCTCGCAACGCTGGCCAATGTGCCCCACCCTGAGCAATGGGACTTCAAAGGGCACGACCTCACGCCGGTCATTGCGGGTGCCATCAAACACCCGAAGAATCCCAACGCCTCGGTTCAGGACAGCATCCTGTTTGTGTATGACGACGACAATCCCGGGGCGGCCAACCCACAAAACTTCGTCCACGAGCCCTGCCATATTCGCGCCATCCGCGACGCGCGCTACAAGTACACCGTCTATTTTGATCCTTGCCGCAATAAGCCATCGCAGCATGAGCTTTACGACCTTCAGCACGACAGCATGGAGCTGCACAACATGGCCGACCCGCTTAACACCGCTTATTACAATCCCACGCTGGTCGCCCAGATGGATGCCAAGCTGCTGGCGAAAATGGCGGAGACGGGCGTGACCTTTACACCCTCGACGCCGTACTGTCATACAAGCTAGTCGCCCAAAACCACACCGGTCCCGCGGTTTCCGCCGCCTGACCTTATCAAGGTGACGCAGTTTCAGCCGAAGACCGTCGCGCCGCGGGCATTCCATGTCCTGCTGAAGCCCCGCGGCGCAATTTGCAACCTGGATTGCAAATATTGCTTCTTCCTCTCGAAGGAACAGTTGTTTCCGGGCAGCCACTTCCGTATGTCAGATGCGTTGCTTGAGGACTATACCCAGCAGCACATCGCGGCCCATGATGTTCCCGAGGTCACCTTTGCCTGGCAGGGTGGAGAACCTACCTTGATGGGGCTGGAGTTCTTCCGCCGGGCGGTTCAACTGCAGGAGAAGTATCGCATGCCGGGCACCCGCATCGTCAATACGATTCAGACCAACGGCACGACCCTCAACGAGGAATGGTGCCGGTTCTTCCACGAGCAACGCTTCCTGGTGGGAATCAGCCTGGACGGCCCGCGCCCCTTGCACGATGCCTATCGCTTGGACAAGGGCGGCTCACCCACCTTTGATCGCGTGATGGCGGGCGTCGCGCTGGCAAAGCAGCACCAGGTGGAGTTCAATATCCTGACCACGGTCAACGCCGCCAACGGTGATGACGGCTTGGAGGTCTATCGCTTCCTCCGTGACGAAGTGGGCACCTCCTTCGTGCAGTTCATCCCCATCGTCGAACGCGATAATGCTACCGGCTACCAGGAGGGTCACCAGGTGACGGAGCGATCCGTGACCGGCCAACAGTACGGGCGGTTTCTGATCTCGGTGTTCGACGAATGGGTGGGGCATGACGTAGGGCGCGTCTTCGTACAGCTCTTTGATATCTGTCTGGGGGTGTGGCTGGGTGAGCCTTCGTCGCTATGCGTCTTTGCCGAGACCTGCGGTGGCGCGCTCGCTCTGGAGCACAATGGTGACCTGTTTTCCTGCGATCACTTCGTGGAGCCCCGTCACCGGCTGGGCAATGTGACCGAGACGTCGCTCCCAGACTTGGTGGGCTCCCCCCAGCAGCGGCAGTTCGGTTTGAACAAGCGCGACACCCTGCCCCGCTACTGCCGCGAATGCGCGGTGCGGTTCATCTGCAACGGCGGTTGTCCCAAGGACCGAATCCTCACCACGCCCGACGGTGAGCCGGGACTGAACTATCTGTGCGAGGGCTTCCAGGCGTTTTTCACGCACATTGATCGGCCCATGAGGACCATGGCCAATCTCATCCTGCAACGGCGACCGCCGGCGAACATCATGGCCATGCAAGCGGCGGCGCAAACCCATTCGAGAGCGTGAGTTTCCACTTTCCCTAACGGCCTCCGGGCCATTTATCCGCAGTCCCAGTTTTCGAGCGCTGGGCTAGCCTCACGGGTCCTGCCCGATGCGAAGCGCCAAGTCGGAACAGTGTTGAGCCGACGGGAAGGGATGTGAGGCGGGACGGCTTTCCACATGAAGTCTAGCCGCTTATCGATGGCATCCGCCTCCACATCCGGGAAACCCGTCCGCGAGTCCAACCGTTGCAATCTGGAGCCCCTTAAACCAGAAACCCCAAGAATAACACCATATCTTGTGTTCGCCCATCGACAACTGACGCTACAGGTAGCGTACCTCGGCCTCGCTCATTTCCGATTGCTGGTGCGGTTCCCGAAATCTCATTCTCCGCCAATACACGAGAACCTCGGCAGGCCGTGCGGGGGTCTTGGGCAGTGGATCGTGCCTGAAGGCGAGGTGGCAGAATCTACTGCCCGGGCTTGGCCTCGGCTGTGGTTGGCACGCCGGCCTGGCACTCGGCCGCCAATCGACGGTAGGTTGCGCAGGCGTGGTCGTAGGCCACTCTAGAATCGGCCAGTTCGCCTGGCTTGATGAACCGCTGCTTCTCCGTCCAGCACTTATCCACCCCTTGCCGACACCACTCGGCGCTTTTGAGCGAGGCACGGATCGGCTGGTCGCCCAGGAGGACAAAGACTGGGTTGCTGTGCGAGGAAGGCAGGATGCGCACCGCGACCCAACTGCTCTTCTCGATACGCGCCTCGAACGCGACCTCGCGCAACTGCCCATCCGCGAGAATCACCTGCCGCGCCACTGGATACCCGTTGACTACCAACTCCACGGGCACTTCACGCGTTTGGCCGATGCGGGCGCGCTCGATGTCCCAGTACGGCTGTTGTTGGTAAGGCCGTCGCTGCATTTCGGGGTTCGGCGTTTCATTGAGCCGCGCGGCAACTCTCGCCGTGGCGCGCGCCAGGCCCGGCTGAGCTAGTCGGAGCTCGCTTCCGTTTTCGCCCATGGCCGCGCCGTTTACCTTGAAGTCGAGCAGGTGGCTGCGTCCATCGCTGACATAGTTGTGCCCGCGCCGAACGCCCTCGCACCAATCCGCGTAGGTGAGCTTGTTCTCGAGCTTCACGTAAGAGCGGCCCAGTCCCACGCGTTCGCCGTAAATGCAGGGAAATAGACCCGCTCCTGCCGGTCGCGGACAATGAACATCGCGGTGGTGGGCTGGCCGTTTTCGTCCACGACATGCAGTTTTACTTCACGCGCGGGCGCGGAGCGAAACAGGATGTCCACCTCGCTACGAAAGCCCAGGTCCTGCGTCCCCTGTCCGACGTCAAACACGAGCTTAGCCTACCGCCGGCCTGCGTCCCGGCTGTAGAGCGATACGATGCGGTACTCCTGCCCCAGGCCGCCGAGTTGCTTCTTCAGCGGCTGCTTGTCTAAGGTCTCCAGGTCCAGCCAGAGCTGCTCCCGGGGGAGTTTGCCGACGCCCTGCTCTCCCTGGCGAAGGAACGTATCCGAAGCCGTCTTCTGCCCGGGGGCATTGTGCAACGATCGGGCGTGAGGGCTGACCACGCGCAACTCAGCGGTGGCGCCGGCCTCGTTGCGGACCTTGATCAGGAAGGTCCGCCAGCCCTGTTCCACGAGCAGCGGGTCCGCCGGGCCCTGCGCGACCTTTACCCGCATCTCGGGGTTGATATCCACGCTCACCAGGCAGAGCGGGTCCAGGATCTCCTGCATGCTGCGCGTGGCGGCGGCCTCGTCTGATATTGCCATGGCGGCCTGAAGCGCTTGTTGTTTCGCGGACGATAACGGCCGCCCAGGCAGTCCAGGGCTTCCGTCACGCGCTTGACCTGGGCAGCCAGCGGCTCAACTCGACGCCGCTCACTTCGGGCAGCGCCACAGCCACACCCTGGGCGCCGAAGCCGAGTCCAAGAGCCGCAAGCGCCGCAACGCTAGCTAAGGGTAGTTCATGCCTCATATAGCAGAACTTCCGCCAAGTTCGAGAATTAAGGGGCGCAGAACACAGCGCTCGGGTTTTCGACTGCCCAATTCTGCCTCACCCGCGCAGCGCCAGGTTGGACCATTCACGAACCCTAAGGCGGGACGAAAGTCCCATTGTTAGATCGCGCCGTCGCGTGCGAATCTGCTTCGATGAAATTAGTTCCGTTTGCTCCGATCCACTGGTCAAATCGGCTGATTGCTGTGGCCACAACGTGGTGGCTCGCCGCTACCTTCATTGTGACGGCCTTGAACTGCACTGCGGCCGCAGGCACCGGTTCGTTCACGCTGGTCGGTTCAATGAAGCAATTCAGGAGGCAGCACACGGCCACACTGTTGTCCGACGGAAGAGTGCTGGTCGCCGGTGGCGCCCCTGTATTAGTGGCTGCGACTTCGGAGATTTACGATCCCTCCACTACGACCTGGACCCACTCCGGCGCGTTGAACACCGGACGCCAATTGCACACCGCGACTTTACTGCAGGACGGCCGTGTCATGGTGACCGGTGGCCAGACCGACAGCCAACTGCTTTCGAGCACTGAAGTTTACGACCCGGCGAGTGGCTCATGGACAAATGTGGGTCGCTTGAATGAGGCGCGTGAGTTGCACACCGCGACGCCTTTGACGAGCGCGCTTGTCCTGGTCACGGGTGGTTTTCCGAATATTTCCAGCGCGGAAGGATTTGACCCAACGAGCGGAGAATGGTCGCCGACCGGTTCGATGAACACCCCGCGCTATCAGCACACTGCCACCTTGTTGCCCGACGGCAGCGTCCTGGTCACGGGCGGCCTTAACGCTACGGATGTCCTGGCGAGTGCGGAAGTATACGATCCGAAGACACGGCTTTGGACGCTGACGGGCTCAATGCATGTTCCGCGCGCGACGCATACGGCTTCGTTGCTGCCGAACGGCAAAGTGCTGGTCACTGGAGGCGATGAAGCCGGTGCGCCTTCCGAGCTTTATGATCCGGCGACCGGTTTATGGACGCTCACCGGTGCACCAATCATCCCGGGAAACGGAGGGATGAACATTCCGCGCCAAACGGCTACCACGACTTTGCTGGCCGATGGGAAGGTCCTGGCCGCTGGAGGCTTTGGCGACGGGACCATTCAAGCCACCGCTGAGCTATACGATCCAACCAATAGTGGCTGGACGATCACGGGAGCGATGCATGCTATACGCTGGCAAGCTGCTGCCGTCTTGCTCACGAATGGACAGGTCCTGGAGGTGGGGGGAGCTGTTATTTCGTCCTTGATCGGCACCCGAGGAGCGGAACTCTACGATCCAGCGGGCGGTAATTGGACCACCACAGGTTCAATGACCGATGAGCGGTGCGCTTTCACAGTCACTCTGCTGCCGAATGGCAAGGTGTTGGCGGCTGGTGGTTTCGGCACCAACGGTGCCGTTGCCACCGCGGAGCTTTACGAGCCCAGCACGGGTGTCTGGACGCAGACCGGCTCACTGCAAACGCCACGCGGTTCCCATACCGCGACGTTGTTGCCGAACGGCAAGGTGCTCGTGGCCGGAGGAACTGATTTCTTTGTAGCCGGGAGTGGCACACCGATTGATCCCACCCGGGGCAGTGCGGAGATATACGACCCAGCCACGGGAATTTGGACCCCCACGGGTTCGATGAGCCTCCCTCGTTCGGTTCACATCGCTGTTCTGTTGCCGAGCGGCAAGGTCCTGGTTGCCGGCGGCGTTAGCTATTTTGACAGCCTCTTTCCAACTACCGCGGAATTGTATGATCCCGCCACTGGGAAATGGTTGCCAACCTTGCCTCTGGTCAGCGGGCGTCGCGATCATTTTTCCGCGCTCCTCCCCAGCGGCAAGGTTCTGGTCGTCGGAGGCTTCAATAACACCGACACCGGTCCGACCACGGAGTTGTTCGACCCCGCCAGCATCGTGGCGACCCCGTTTCTTCTGACGCTACCGTCGAAGTCGCAGTCGGGGGCATTCCAATTCACCTTTCGAAACACACCCGGCCTTAAGTTCACCGCCCAGTGTTCCACCAACGCTGCGGTCCAATTGGACAATTGGACGAGCCTCGGGAGCGCCACGGAAGCCTCGCCTGGCCACTATCAATTCACGGACGCCACGTCGGAAGGGCAGCAACGATTCTATGTCGTGCGTTCGCCTTGATCCCACGGGAGTTCGGCAAACGGTGATTTGCATCCAACATCCAATGGCCGGACAAAGCCACCGAAAGCGATGGGGCGAATGCGGAATGCAGAATCGAGAATGAAGAACCCAGGGTCTTTGCAGTAATGGGAATTGCTGGCACCAAAACGGCGGGAATAAGGCGAGAATACCGACAAGACGTGGCGCCGGCGGCCGGCGGTTCACCGGGCGAGGCGCTCGGTGGACTCGCAGGCGAGACGCCTGCGCCACTTTAGTTCACTGGCTGGGGAGGACGCGTCGGGCGCGCAGCAGGGTCCGGATGCGGTTTTCGTCGCGGATCGGTGAGTTGGGATCCAGACTGCTGATGTGCACCCACTCGGATGAGTGGATGAAGAGCTGGTCCCCAAGATAAATGCCAACGTGGAATACCCGTTCCGGCCCGCCACTCTGGGGGCGGCGTCCGAAGAACAGCAGATCTCCTTTCCGGAGCCGGCTCAACTCCTCGTCCAGCGGCACCTCTACTCCTTGCCGCGCTTGCTGGCTGGAGTCGCGCATGAGGTCTATGCCGTTGAGGTAAAACACTGTCTTGGTGAAGCCGGAGCAGTCGAATCCTTTGGGCGAATTGCCGCCCCATAAGTAAGGCCGCCCGAGGAACTTCCGGGCCGAGCGCTCGATCTTCTCGGCGGTAGGATGCCGCGCCGTTTTCCAGGCGTCGTAATCCGTGGCGGATGTCCTGGACAAGTAGCCGGCCCGTTGATCCGGCAATTCGACCTTGTACCAGTCGTTTTCTTCGCCAGTCTTCCGGACCAGGTCGCACACGACCACGTCGGACACCGGCTGGGCGTCGGACTGAGGTTGCTCCCGAATGAGGTCCTCAGGGGCGGTAACAATTAAGAGCGTTCCTTGGTTCCAGGCATCGGCCTGCTCCCGCGTGCAACTTCAAGTCGGCCTAGCGACGTGCGGGCCGAGACTGGCCGCATTCAAGGCAAGGGCTGCGCCAAAGCGTAATGAATCGTCGCCCATTGCTGTCAATCACACTGCGCCACAACCAGGAGACCTGGGGACGGCTGGATTTCATGGGTCTTCCTTTGGTGGGGGGGCCTTTGCGAAGTGGTCGCAGCGCATCCCCTGCCCTGACGCGAGCGCCGCGAGGGACGGAGGAATGACGCCGACCGCTACCGCAGTCCAGGGTCGGGTTAGGTGGGGAGCCCTGGGCTACCGGATATCCCGGGAGTCTCCCGAGGAGGAGGCGGAAACTCGGGAAGAAACCGGTGCGGTCGGCGTCAAAGAGGAACAACGTGATGTGCTTATCGCTCATATTCACATATATGAGACCACAGCACGGTTGCTGGTTCCTTACCAAGCCATTACAGATATGAAAGGCTTGATCCTGTAAGAGCCTGTTTGAAAACGACCATGGAGACCCGTTGCAGCAGGTTTGGAGTCCCGCCTTTAGGCGGTTTCTGCGCCGCGCCGCCTAAAGGCGGGGCGCCAAACGGAGTTTTCAAACAAGCTCTAACCTTGCGCACCCAGCGACCCGCGCACGGGGCTCCCTCCAAAGACGGTCTTGAATTGCAGTTGACTGACGGCGCGTGATGCATGATTGGTGAGGCGTGAACAAGCCCGTCCCCGGTTGGAGAGTAATTTCTGGTTCGAGCCATCGAATCAGCGTCGATGAGTAGCGGCTAGTGGCGGTTATCTCGCGGACTACGCTACGGCGTGCTGGTCTGGTTACTGAGCATGGGAGGAACCCGCAGTCTCGTTGCCGCCGACCATCTGGAACAAATCAAGCAGCGTGGGGTGCTGCAATGGGGCGCCGACGCCGAGGGCGGCGCGCCCTATGTCTATCCGGACCCGCAGAAGCCCGAGCAGCTCATAGGGTTTGAATACGAGCTGGCGGAGGCCTTAGCGGCGAAGCTGGGCGTCAAGTCCAGCATGGTCCAAAACCAATGGGACCAGCTCGTGCCCGCCCTGGAGCGCGGCAACTTCGATATCCTGCTCAACGGCTTGGAGCTGACCGCCGAGCACCAGCAGCGCATCGCCATGACGCAGCCGTATTTTGCTTACGCGCAGCAACTCATCACGCGCAGCGACACGGTGGGCACGGACCGCCTGGAGGCGTTTAAAGGAAAGGCGGTTGGGGCCTTATCGGCCTCCGCCGCTGAGCGTTTGCTTGAGGGAATGGGCGGCATGGACCTCCGGCGCTATCCCGGCAACGTCGAGAGCTTCCGGGACTTGAAGGCCCGCCGCATCGAAGCGGTGCTGCTGGACTTGCCGATCGCCCTACACTATGCGAAAGCCGACCCGGAGCTGAAGTTCTCAGGCATCCCCTTCGCGCCGGGCTATTACGGCATCGGTGTGCGCAAAGAGGATGCCACCTTGTTGGCGGCATTGAACCAGGCGATCAAAGAACTGGCCGAGGACACTAGTTTGGAGCGGATTTACCGCAAGTACGGCCTTTGGGACGAGCGGCAGAGCGCCTTGAAAGATTATAAAGCTGAGGTCGTTCCCGAGCGCAAGCGCGTTTCGGCGCTGCGGGAATGGCCGAATTACTTGCCGCTGCTGCTGCGCGGGGCGATGACCACGGTGGAGTTGAGCGTGCTCGGAATGGCGCTGGCGGTGGTGGCAGGGCTGGTAGTGGTCCTGCTGCGGCTCTACGGGATTGCGCCGGTTCGTTGGGCTGCCCAGGCCTATGTGGAGGTCGTGCGCGGGACGCCGCTGCTCATCCAGTTGTTCCTGATTTACTATGGGCTGCCGGAAGTCGGCATCCGGCTCAACGCCTTCCTGGCCGGCGTCGTTGGCCTGGGCTTGAATTACGCCGCGAGCGAGGCCGAGAACTATCGCGCCGGCATCCAGTCCATTCCGCGCGGACAGACCGAAGCGGCTCTGGCGTTAGGCATGAGCCGAGGACAGACGCTCTGGCATGTAGTGCTGCCGCAAGCCCTGCGCGTAGTGATTCCGCCAGTGACCAACGACTTCATTGCCATGTTCAAGGACTCCTCCATCGTCTCGGTAATCACCATGGTCGAATTGACCAAGGTTTACGGTATGCTGGCGATGTCCACTTACGACTACATTGGGCTGGGCCTGATGACCGCGGGAATCTACTTTGCCTTGAGCTACCCGGCTTCGCTGTACGCCGCCTGGCTGGAAAGGAGACTGCAACATGATCGCCGTTGAGAACCTGGTGAAGTCCTACAACACCACGCCCGTCCTGCAAGGCGTGAACCACGAGCAAGCGCGGGGGGAGGCGGTGGTGCTGATCGGCCCAAGCGGCTGCGGCAAGAGCACCTTCTTGCGTTGTCTCAACCAGCTCGAATTCGCCGATGCGGGGCGTATCACCATAGACGGAGTGACGCTCGAGGGCGGGCATTCCCCCCGCACGCGCGATGAGCGCGAACGCCAGCGCCAATTGCGGCTGCGGGCCGGGATGGTGTTCCAGTCCTTCAACCTCTTCCCGCACATGACGGCCTTGGAGAATATCAGCCGCCCACCCTTCGTAGTCAAAGGCGTGCCGCGGGCGGAAGCGGAGGCACGCGCCCGCGAGCTGCTCGCCAAAGTAGGTCTGGAAGAGAAAGCCGAGGCTTACCCGGCACAGCTTTCCGGTGGACAGCAGCAGCGCGTGGCCATCGCGCGGGCGCTTGCGATGGAGCCGCTAGTTATGCTCTTCGACGAGCCGACGAGTGCGTTGGACCCCGAGTTGCGGGAGGAGGTCCTGGGTGTCATGCGCCAATTGGCCGAAGAAGGCATGACCATGATTGTCGTCACACACGAGATGCAGTTCGCACGCGACATGGCCCATCGCGTGCTATTTTTCGAAGGCGGTCGCGTGGCCGAATCGGGCACACCGGAGCAAATCTTCTCCGCTCCCCAACAGGAACGCACGCGCGAGTTCTTGCGGCGCGTGGCGACGCGCTAGCGCGGTGTCGCAGATTTGGCAGTGCCTTTCCTGTGGGTTCGAAAGCGGCAGAGGACTGCACGCACTCCAAAACGCTGACGCGCCCTCCAATGCGCCAGGACTCGCGCAGCGTCTTGGAGTGCGTGCAGTCCTCTGCCGCTTTGGCTTGCGAGTGTATAGTTCTGAAACGCCATACCACCCGTAACAGTCAATGAATCAAGCCGCAGGCCATCAGGACAGCCAGAATCACGCCCATGATGCTCTCCCCCGCGATACAGCCTGACGCGATGGGGATCGTGTAGGTGTTGTTCCATTTCGGGGCCTTCCTCTCCAGGATCCACACTATGAACGCGCCCAGGAACATGGCGAAGCTGGTGTAAGCCGGGATCGTCAGCGCAATTCCGAGGGCGGCAGGCGATGGCGTGTAGGGCCTGGCTTTCGGGAATACACGATCAATGATGACGATGGCGACGCCGACCACAAAGGCAATGACCATAGCCATCACCGCGCTGCGAGGCAGGGTGCCAAGCCCCTGCGACAGCACCTTGGCCACGCCCATCCAGACCAACGCCGAGGGCGCGGGGAATTTCTCTCCGCCCAGTGCGTTGGCATCCGGCACCAGGACGAAATAAGCCGGCACTGCCAGTAACGCGCCGGCCAGCACACCGAAGAGCTGGCCAATGAACTGGCGGCGCGGGTTGGCGCCGACCATGTGGCCGACTTTGAGGTTGCCGATAGTGTCACTGCAACTGGCCGCGGCGCCGGCGGTGATGCCCGCGGTCATTAGGTTGGCCGAGATATTGCCGGGAGCAATCACGCCATAAGTCAACTGGGTCACTTTGCCCAGCGCGCCGATGGGATTGATCCCGATTTCGGCGCCCGCCCGGGCGGCCACCGCCGCCAGGAAAAAGGTCATGCCCACCGCCAGAAGGCCCATGTACCAATGGATCGAGAAAAGCCAGGTCATGAGCGCCGCTCCAAGCAAGCCAGTAACGGGAAAGCCAATCACAAACCACGTCATTGGGATTTCCAGATGGTCCAGCACGCCCCGGACCTTGTTCTGTTTATTGCCAAAGCCGGTGAAGATGCTGGCGAAGGTGCGCGCCAGTGTGCGCCATTGAAACGCCAGCGCCAGCAATCCCCCGACGACCAGCACCGTTGCCCCAGGCCACAGCGACCAGGCGCAGATATTACGGAAGCCGCCAATTACCTGGACTGACTTGGCGCCCGGCTTGAACCCGAGCGCGGCGACCAGGTTAGTCGGCTGCCCTGCAGGGATGGACAGTTTCGCTTCCCAGTTCGTAGCCGACGGTGCTTCAACGTAAAGCACATCAGCACCCACCGCCTTGCTCAGGACGTTGCTTACGTTCAGAATATGGCGGAAAGGATTCGCCGCTCCGTCTTTAAGTGCTGGCGCGGTCAGGTCGCGCCCGAGGTCGGCGACGCTAGCATAGGTTGCCGCCTGGGTCCAGGTATAGCGCAGCACATTGGTAGTCGCGCCGGAAGCAAGTTGAGGAGAAGCAGCCGCCTCTTCGAGCACCACCGTTAGCGTTTGTCCTTGCTGGATTTCCAGAGGCAAGACGGGCGCCGCTACCGCGCGGACCTGTGGCGCGGCATGTCGGATGATCTTGGCTTCGATCAGGTTCGGAGCCAGAACGGCATAGTTCAGTACGAGGCCCAGTAACATGCTGTAGCCCACCTTCATGCCGAAGAGCGCGCCAATGCCGATGAAGATCAGGCTCGGCTCCAGGCTCAAGGTCAGCTTGCTCATGTTGATGCGGCCGATGCTCACGCCGAGGTTGAGCTGGTCGGGAATCCAAGCCAGGCCATCTCGCAGACCGGCGATGATCATGCCCAGGACCCCGGCGAAGCCCAGGGCCTTGGCCTTCTTCATGGCTTCGCCCCCGTGGGAATACATGGCCTTGAGGGTTTCGCCGGTCGGAATGTTCGCCGGAAATCGCAGCGGCTCAATCTGGATCATCTGCCGCTTGAGCGGAATGGCCATGAAGAGCCCCATGTAGAGAATGAGGCCGATGAACAAGGTGAGCTGCCACCAGACGAACTGGTACCCAGTCAGCATCGTCAACGCCGGGACCGCAGACACCAGCCCCGCTGAGGAAATCCAGCTTGCGGCGACCGCCACGCTCATCATGATGGTGTTCTCCATCAAGCCGAATTCCTTCTTCACCAAACCGATGCCCCGCAGCCCCTTGAATACGGCGAAAATGACAATCACCGCCGCGATGTCGACGCCCAGTCCCCACCCAGACTTCAGTCCCACATAGAGGTTGGAAAGCGACATGAGGCCGCCAAAGACCATGCCGGCCATGACCGCGCGCGGGGTCAGGTCCTTCTCCTTGTCGCCGCGATAGACGTTTGCAAGCCATTCGCGGTCACGCTCTTCCACGCTCTTGAGATTCTCCGGCGCATCATCAGCCATAGACGTTGTTTAATCAGCGTTCAGTTGCCGCCATGCGGCGGCAGATTGGGCGTGAACACACGCCGGACCCCGCGCGGCTGAGCCCTGACGATGGCACGAATCTCGGCGAACCCGCAAGCAACTTCAGAATGATCTGCCTTTCCCGGGCGGATCTGGGTGTAGCCTCCATGCTTAACTGTAGCACCAGGCAGGAAGCCCGCCGCGACTGGCACCGTGAGAGGTTAAATAAGTTCCATGAGTTACATCGTAACAAAAGCCTGTGGCGCTGGTCGCTCATGTAACTCACGGAACGATTTACCTTCGTAACTGAACTGGCCGGAGCTTGTCGTCATTTTAACTGACGTGACACGCCGAGGCTGAAGGGTGTGTAATGACTGCCACTCGGGTCAAAAACGACGCGACCGGTTTGTGCTACTGATGACTGTGAACGCGAAGATGAATCGTTGCGGGGTCCTCGCGTGTGCAGGCCCGGCGGCGATGGTGATGACGATAGCAATTGCCGTGGCATTGCTGGCTGGCGCCGGGAGCTCGCCGGGCGCGGTCGTTATTAATGAGCTTATGGCGTCGGCCAGCGAGCAGCGCCTCTCGTGGGATGCCGGGGGTGTTCCACACCTGGGCTCCGGCGCGCGATGGATGGAACTGGGATTCAATCCCGCCGGGTGGGCCAGCACTCTTCTCCCCGCCGGCTACGGCTTTACGGGCTTGGCCTCCGACCTGACCTCCCAGATGAAGGGCCTGGCGCCATCCCTTTACCTGCGCAAGGGATTTCAGGCGACGCCGGACCAGGCTGCTTTGACGAATGCGCTCGTCTTGTCGGTGCAATACAACGACGGCTTTGTTGCCTATCTCAACGGACGAGAAGCCGCACGCGCCAACTGTGGACCAACCAATCACTTCATCTTCGCCAGCCAACCAGCCTATAATGTCAGCTCCACTACCAACGTGGTCCAGTTCACGCTCGGTCCTGCCAGCGCGTGGCTGGTCTCGGGCAGCAATATCCTGGCCCTTCAGGCGCACAACGCGGAGCAACCCTCGACGACGAGCTGGCCGGAGCAAATCACCGCCCACACGCCGACTGCGGAGTTCCGGATCAACGCCGGTCTGCAATTGGCCGGCGATGCGCCGGTCGCCCTCATCGGCTATGGGCCCACAAGCGGCGCTTGGCGCAGTCTTGTAGGCCGGGCCGAACCCTCGGGCGGCATCGTTGATATGGGCCTGCTCACCAAAGCATTTACGCCGCCTGCGGGTGAAGAGGACGACTACGAACAGCCGGCGGCGTTTTCGGATTGGGTTGAGCTTTACAATAACGGGGCGGCAGCCGTGGATATTGGGGGCTGGAGCCTCACGGATGAACCGGACCTGCCCGGCAAGTGGCATTTCCCCACGAACACAATGCTGCCGGCCGACGGGTATCTGCTGGTGCTGTGTGACGATCGCGATGAGGCCAATGCGCCCAAGGGCCCGGCCACCCGGCTGCATGCAGGTTTGAAGCTCAACGCGCAGGGCGAGCGCCTTAGTCTATTCGACAACCTCGGCCAATTGGTGGACGACCTGCCCGGTGGTTATCCGCCGCAAGTCCCGTTTTGTTCTTACGGCCGCAAACCCGCCAACGCGGTCGCGTTTGGTTTCCTGGGCACCGCCACGCCCGGCGCGAACAACGCCGGGCCGTTTTATGCCGCGCGGGTTGATCCGCCGCAATTTCAAGATGCTTCGGGCCTGGTCCTGCACGGTGGCATTTACCGGACCCAATCTCTGGCGCTGCACCTCGTGGCGGCGACGGCGGGCAGTCTAGTCCGCTATACGCTCGACGCCTCGGAGCCAACGGATGTGAACGGCATTGTCTATACCAACCCGATCATCCTGACTCAGGGGAACGATAAGACCGGGAAGGTCGTGCGGGCGGCGTCGTTTTTGCCCGGATGGCTGCCCTCGGAGGTGAAGACGCACACCTATCTGCTCCGGCAGGCGGCCGCGTTGACCAACGCGCCGGCACTCTTCTTCACCGGAGACGCGGGCCGGACCTTCTACGCGCCTTGCGGTCTGTTGGGGATTGTCGGCGGGACGTTCATCCCGGTTAGCGTTGGGGCTTTCTGGCAAACCGCCGGACCGCAGAGCTATGATGAAGTGCTCGGAAGCGGAACGCCGTTCGAGCGCCCGGCCCACCTCGAATTCTATTCTCCGCCGGGCTACTACCCCACCAACCAGTCGCCCCTCCGCACGGACATTAGTCTGCGCGTCAGCGCGAGCGGTTTCTCGCGTCCGCGGATGAAGATGAGTGGTGCGACTAATTCCCCCTGGCAGCCGTGGGATTCCACCGAGAAGCCCTCGTTCAATCTCTACTTCGCGGGCGATTTTGGCTCTGGACCGCTCGACTACCCGTTGTTCACCGACTACCCCGTCAGCAAGTTCCAGCATCTCCGATTGCGCGCCGGGAAGAACGACATCGGCAACCCCTTCATCACGGATGAACTGGTCCGGCGGCTGTGGCTGGATATGGGGCACGTCGGGGCGCGCGGCTTGTTTTGCTCGCTGTATGTCAATGCGGTTTACAAAGGGGTCTTCAATCTGTGCGAGCGCTTCCGCGAGCCCTTCTTCCAGGCCCATTATGCGAGCCAGGCCTCCTGGGACGTGGATTACAGTTGGACCTGGGTGGACGGGGACAACACGGTTTTTCAGCAACTGCTGACGGCACTAGATCAGAATCTGACGAACCTGACGAGCTGGCGCGCCGTCACCAACAAGCTGGATATTGATAATGCGGCGGATTACTACCTGCTGAACATCTACGCCGCGATGTGGGATTGGCCAGGGAACAACTTTGTGATCGCCCGCGAGCGCTCGACCGGACCGGACGGCCGTCTCCGCTTCGCCGTCTGGGATGCCGAAGGGGCCTTTAACGCGATCGGTTATTCGCACGCGGTTTCTTACAACACCATCACCACTGACCTGGTG
>Ga0118677_10001991_pt1 | contig 42220 bp, 41 predicted proteins | sample AliMusrvi5mmetaG_FD_86154 | JGI IMG/M metagenome (GOLD analysis project Ga0118677, IMG submission 86154)
GTGTGGCACCAGGCGATCAGGTACCACTCGCCGGCGACGAGCTGCAGGCCGTAGGGGTCCACGATGCGCTCCAGCTCCTCGTCGCGGCCGATCGCGTAGTAGCGAAAGCGCACGCTCTTGCGCTCGGCCACGGCGGCCTGAAGCTTGGGCAGCACGGCCGCCGCCGGTCCGGACTCCGGCACGACGGTGAGCGGCGGGGCGCTCGCCTCCGCGAGCAGCTCCGGCCGCCCCTGGGCCAGGCTGAGGAGCGCCAGCCGCAACGGCTGCGAATACGCGAAGCGATCCTCCAGCACGGCGAGGCACGCGGCCAGCGCCGTGAGCTCCTCGTGCGTCAGTTCGATGGCTGGCAGGTAGTAGGCGTCGGCCGGCAGGCTGTAGAGCTCGGAGCCGTCGTCCGCGGGCTCGGCCGCCACCTCGACGCCGAGCCCGGCGAGCTCGGACCGGTCCTCGTAGAAGCGCTTCTTGAAAGCTTCCTCGGTCATCGGGGGGTAGCCCTCGACCCTGCTTCTGATCTCCGCCACGCTCACCGGCTGCCCCCGTCGCGACAGCAGCAGCGCGACCAGCGAGAGGCGCCGCACGAGCTTGTCGGCGTCTTTGGAGAAGCCCTCTTCGCGCACCCTGCCCGTGGTCATCGGTCGGCGCTCCTCGCGGTGGCGTGACGGGTGGGCGGCGCTGGTCGCCGCCCGCCCGTCATGCTACCTCACGAGCTTGCGACGAGGGAGGCGCGGAGCGGCTTCGCCGCCGCGCCGCGCCGCCGCACCGCGCCGCTCGCGAATCAGGCCGAGGCGGCCTCCCGGCCGGCCGCCGCGATGATCTCGTCGAACTCCTTGCCGAGGTCCGCCGGGAACGGCGCCGCCGGGGCGGCGAGGATCTCGCGCACCTTGTCCTGGGCCTTCTCGGTCGTGCTCCTCGCGCCGGCGGCCTTCCAGCCCTCGTAGCTTCCGGTCTCGCCGAGCTTGGCCTGCCAGAGCTCGCGCACGTGCGCGCGGGTGTGGTTGTCGAACAGGTAGTTGCCGCCGAAGCCCATCTTCTTGATCAGCTCGACGGCCAGCGTCTCCTCGCTCACCTCGATGCCGGTGAGGAGGCGCCTGACCATGCCGATGATCTCGTCGTCGACGACCATGTTCTCGAGGCAGAGGATGCGCGAGCCGTCGAGCAGGCCGGTGCCGAAGGTCACGTCGGCGCCGTTGGCGTAGGCCATGAACATCGCCAGCGCGTTCTCGTAGGCGCTCTGGATGCCGGGCTCCTTGGCGGTGGTCGCGCCGGCGCCGTACCAGGCCGGCACGCCGTAGAAGTCGGCCATGTGGCCCTGACAGCTGCGCACGAGCATGGCCTCGGGCGAGTTGCTCGCGTAGGCGCCCGAGTTCATGTACATCGCCGTCGGGCCGCCGCCGTGGATGACGGGGGCGCCGGGGTGGGCCAGCTGGACGAGCGTGGCGCCGCTGACGAACTCCGCGTTGTTGACGACGGCCGAACCGGCGATCGTGACCGGGCCGGTCGCGCCGAGGATCGGCATCGGGTAGAAGCTCACCGGGATGCCGGCCTCGGCCAGCGTGAGCGCCAGGTCCATGCCGTAGCGCTCCTGGTGCAGCGGGCTCACGGTGCAGATGATGGTCGTGAACATCGGCCGGCGCCTGAGCTCTACTTTGCCGCCGGCCAGCGCCTCGGCCATCTTGATGAGGCTGCGCGCCTCCCAGTCTTCCTTGATCGAGACGACGATGCTGTGCTTCTCGCTGTTGCGGATGCAGGCGTCGAACTCGTGCAGCACGCGCGTCTCGGGCGGGCAGTCCTGGGCGCTGACGACGGCGCTCGTGGCACTTACGTTGTCGAGCGCCTGCACGACCCTGGCGCAGTTCTCGAGGTCTTCCTTGCGCGAGGAGCGCACGTCACCGGTGACGGGGTCGCGGTAGAACACGCCGCAGCCGTCCGAACTGATGTAGACGTGCTCCCCGTCGAGCGGCAGGTCGTACTCCGGGTTGCGGGCGCCGAGCGTGAACTCGTGCGGCACCGTGCTCAGCGCCTGCTCGACCACGGCCGCCGGGATCTGCGCCACGGTGGACGCGCGGTCGACCGTGGCGCCGTTGGCCTCGAGGATGTCGAGCGCCTTGTGCGAGTGGAACTTGACGCCCACGCTCTCGATGACGTCGAGCGTCGCCTCGTGGATCTGCCGCACGTCGCCGGGGGAGAGCAGCTCGAGCTTGACGCGCTTCCCGACGTAGCACTTGTCTGCGTAGGCCATGAGGACTCCTTTCAGAGACGGCCGGATTCGGCCGCCGCGATGATCTCGTCGAAGGCGCGGCCGAGCTCCGCGGGGAACTCGGCTGGGGGAGAGGCGAGGATGCCGTCGGCGACGGCCCGCGCCTTGTCTTCCAGACGCGGGCTGCCGGCGCTCTTCCAGCCCTCGTAGGTGCCGGTCTCGCCGAGGCGCGCGCGCCAGAGCTCGCGCACGTGCGCCCGAGTGTGCGGCTCAAAGAGGTAGTCGCCGCGGAAGCCGAGCTTCTTGATGAGGTCCACGGCGAGCGTCTCGCGATCGACCGCGACGCCGCGCACGAGGCGCGTGACCATGCCGAACACCTCGTCGGCGATCACCAGTTCCTCGAGGCTCATCTGCTGGACGCTGTCGAGGAGGCCGGCGCCGAAGCAGAAGTCCGCTCCGGCCACCATCGCGAGCGCCAGCCCGAGCGTGTTCTCGTAGGCCGACTGGGCTTCGGGCTGCTTGGCCTTGGTGCCGCCCCACCCGAGGCCGGCCGGCATGCCGTAGCGCCTCGCCATCTGCGCCTGCGCGGCGCGCAGCAGCAGCGCCTCCGGCACGTTGGCGAAGTACGACCCGGTGCGCATGAACAGCGCGGTCGGCCCGCCCGCGTGCACGATCTTCGCGCCCGGGCAGGCGAGCTGCACGGCGGTGACGGCGGCGAGGATCTCGGTGTTGTTGACGACCGCCGTGCCGGCCGGCGTGACCGGCGCCGTGGCCCCGAGGATCGGCATCGGGTACAGCATCATGGGGATGCCGGCCTCTGCCAGCGCGAAGGCGAGCTCCATGCCGAAGCGCTCCTGGTGCAGCGGGCTGACCGTGCAGAGGATCACGGAGAAGGTGGGCCGCGCCCGGAGCTCGGCCGAACCGCCCGCCACCGCCTCGGCCATGCGGATGAGCGGCTTGGCCTCGGCGGCGTCCTTGATCGAGACGACGATGGAGTGCTTGCGCGAGGCGCGCATGCAGGCGTCGAACTCGTGCAGGACGCGCGATTCTCCGGGCGCGTCCTGGGCGGAGACGAGCGCCGACGTGGCCGAGAGGTTGGGCAGGCCTTCGACGACGCGGGCCGCGTCGTAGACGTCCTGCTTGGTGCTCGGCCGCACCGTGCCGTCGGCCTCGCGCACGAATGTGGCGCAGCCGTCGGAGGTGAGGTAGACGTGCTCGCCGTCGAGCGGGAGGTCGAACTCGGGCGTGCGCCCGCCCAGCGTGAGGGTCCGCGGCAGCGTGCTCACGGCCTGCTCCACCGCCGCGGCGGGGATGCGCGCCACGGTGGTCTCGCGGTCCACGACGGCTCCGTGCGCCTCGAGCACGTCCAGTGCCCGCTGCGAGTGGAACATCACGCCCACGTTCGCGAGGACGTCGAGCGACGCCTCGTGAATGCGCTCGACGTCGTCCGCGGCGAGGATCTCGAGCGGGCGGCGGCGGCCGACGTAGCGGCCCTCGGCGTGCTGCGTCATGAGTCTCCTTTCGGGATCCCGGAGCTGGTCCGCGAGACGAACTCCTTGGCCACGAAGGGCGAGGTCATCGCACGCACCAGGGCGTCGTAGTCGACGGCGAACGAGACCGTGTCGCCGGGGCGGAGGAGGTGTTCCGTGACGAGGACGCTCACGTCGCTGGTCGCGCCGGCCAGGCGGGCGCCGGGGAGGAGCGGGCGCAGGCCGCCGGGCTCGCAGTCGCGGCGCCCCACGTTCAGGAGAGCGTAGTTCGCGTCCGTGTCCGGCAGGTCGGCGTCGGGCACGTGCCCGAACGCGTCGAAGCCGCCGGTGCCGGGCGGAGCCGGCGGCTTGCGCCCGCTCTCGAGCACCACGGCGGTGAGCACGGGGTCGAAGCGCTCGAGGCCGGCGAGGCTCTTGCCGCTCACGAAGTCGTAGCCGTAGAGCGGCCCGCCGCCGGAGCGGATCTCGGTGGCGAAGCGCGGCGCGTAGCCCTCGAGGTGCTGCAGGACGCAGGTGCCGCCGAGTGACAGCAGAGGCTCGGCGGCACAGTCGTCCGCGAGCGCCGCGAGGACGTCTTCGGCCTCGCGGAAGAGCGCCTGCGACGGCAGTTGTCCCGAGAGGCAGGCGAAGTTGACGGCGATGCCGGCCAGGGAGATCCCGGGCAGGCCGGCGAGTCGCGCCGCGACCGCCGCCGCGGCGTCCGGCAGGACGCCCTCACGGCGGTCGCCGAGGTCCACTGTGAGGAGGACTTCGACGGGCTTGCCCGAGACGCGCGCGCCGAGCGCGCGCGCCGCCTCCGGGTCCGAGAGGAAGACGCGGTCCGCCACGGCGGCCGCGGTCTGCAGCTCGTCCCTCTGCGGCGCGCGGATGAGCGTGCGCGGGCCGAGCCGCTCGGCGGCGAGTCTCTCCAGCGACTGCAGGCGCGAGTCGGCGAGTCCGTCGGCGCCGCCCTCGAGCAGCGCTCGCGCCACCTCCGGCTCGCCGTCCACGGCCTTCGTGACGCCGAGCAGGGAGAAGCCGGCGGCGTCAAGTCGCGTCTTGAGCAGCCGCGTGGCCTCGATGACGGCGTCGAGGTCGACCGTGAGCAGGGGATAGCGGGTCATCCCGTCACCCCGTGCGAGTGCCGGGAACGTCGCCGCTGACGTGCGTCTCGATGGGCGTGCGTGTTGCCTGGATGTGTACCACTCTCCACCTCTGATCGTCCGATGCATGAGGCGGCGCCGCGCAAGCGGGGTGGCCGCCGGGCCCCAGGGCTCAGATGGTGTCGCCGAAACCCTCGGGGGATCGCCGGGGCGCGCAAAGTCGGACCGGCTCCACGGCGGGTGGAGCGGCGACGGGCGCGCGGGAGAGGGTACTAAAAGTCGTGGAACTTGCCGCCCGAGAAGGCGGAGCGGCGATGGTCTTTGGGCCTGACGTCGACCACTCGGTTCACTTGACTCCCGTAGCCGGTGGGACGGAGCGGGGGCAGTATACTTCGGCCGCGTCCGGCCACACAAGCGGAGGGAGAACGATGGATCCAGACGGCCTGCTCACCGTCCGCGACGGCCACCTGTGCTTCGACGGCGTCGATCTGGCGGCCGCTGCAGGCCGCCTCGAGACGCCGTTCTACGTCTACAGTGAGCGCCGCCTGCGCGCCAATGCGGCGGCGCTGCTCGACGGGTTCGGCGCCCGCCACCCGGACACCGAGATCTTCTTCGCCAGCAAGGCCTGCTCGAACCTCTGGTTCCTGCACGTGGTGCGCGACGCCGGGCTCAGCGTGGAGGTCAACTCCGGAGGGGAGCTCGCGAAGGCGTTGCGCGTGGGCTTCGCGCCGCGGCAGATCGTGTTCAATGGGGTCGCCAAGACGGAGGCCGAGATCGCGGCGGCGGTGGGAGCCGGCGTGCGCGCGATCCTCGCCGACTCCCTGTTCGAACTGGAGCGCGTGGCCCTCGTGGCCGCGCGGCTCCAGAAAGCGGCGGCCGTAGCCCCGCGCGTGGACGTCCACGTGCCCACGCTCACCCATCCCGGCCTCGAGACCGCACACGGCGGCAAGGCCGGCATCGACCGCGACGACGCGGTGACCGCCTTCCGGCGAGCGGCGGACGACCCTTGGCTCACGCCGGTCGGACTGCACCTGCACATCGGCTCCCAGATCACCAGCGTCGAGCCGTACCGGCAGGCCGTGGCGACGGCGCTCGACATCGTGGAGGAAGTCGAGCAGGCCGCCGCCGTGCGGCTCGAGTTCCTCGACGCCGGCGGAGGGTTCGCGGTCCCGTACCGCGAGCCGCTCGCGGCGGACGCGAGCGGCTCCGCCGGCCCTGTCGGCTCCGCCGCATCACCCGCCGACTACTTCTCGTCGACGCTCGTCATCGACGACTACGCCGCCGCGATCTGCGACGTCCTCGAGGCGCGGCGGCCGGACCTCACGCTCTTTCTCGAGCCCGGCCGGTCGGTGGCCGCGACGACAGGCGTGCTCGTCACCCGCGTCGAGAACGTCAAGACGAAGAAGGTGCGCGGCGCCGGCGGCGAGGTCACCGGCGCCGAGGATTGGCTCACGATCGACGCCGGCTACAACACGCTGCTCGACCACGTCAACTTCGCCTGGTACTTCCGCTCCATCGTCGCCGGCAGGGCCTCGGAGCCGGCCACCACGCCTTTCAGACTGGCCGGGCCTCTCTGCGACGGCGGGGACGTGTTCATCGGGGACGACGACACCCCCTACCGGCGCTACCCGGCGGGCACGGGCGCGGGGGACGTGGTCGTGTTCCTCGAGGCCGGCGGCTACACGCTGGAGACGATGAACGAGTACAACGCCCGCCCGCGCGCCGCCGCGTATGCGGCGACGCCTGACGGCGGACTCGCGCAGATCCGGCGCCGCGAGACCGACGCCGACCTCGCGGCGTTCGACCTCACGCCCGGCTTCGAGACCTGACGGGGCCCGGGCCGGCCCGCCTGCGGCGGCCGGCCCGGGGGCCCTGCGACGGGCTTGCTCAGAAGGTCAGCCCACGACCCACTGCGGCCGCACGTGCGCGTACCGGTACTGCGTCGTGCTGTAGCCGAGCTTCCAGTACACGTGGTAGAGATCGGTGGTGTGCGCGTCGACGACCTTCTGCCCGGCGCTGTTGGTGCCCGCGACCACTGCGGCGTGGTCCCAGGTGCCGTCCCCCGTCCAGTCGTAGTAGACGAGATCGCCCCGGCTCAGCCCGCTGATGGAAGAGACCCAGTCGGTGCGCAGGCCGTTCCAGAAGCTGTTCTGCTTGGTGACGTTGATCCAGCTGAGGCTGTAGGAGTCGTCGGCGGGAGAGGACGTGCCCTTCTTGTCGTACCACCAGCCGCTGCTGTAGCTGCCCATGTTGGTAGGCATCCCCCCCGCACGTGCGCTCTGCGAGGCGAAGTCGGCGCAGTCGGCGGAGAAGCGCACGTAGGCAGGGTTGTACGAGAGCGCGTACCTGTCGGCGTAGGCCTGGGCGCCGTCACGATCGTACACGAGGATGTCGGAGTAGCGCCGGGGTGCGACCGGCGACCACGGCTGGCGAGCCTGAGTGCCGGGCTGGGCGGCGCCGGGTGCGGTGACACTCGGCATCGGGTCGGCGTGTGCCCTCGCCGCGTGCTCAAGCAGCCGGCCGGCGGCGCGGACCTTGGCGGGCTTGACGCCCGCCGCCTCCAGATACGCCGGCGTGAGCTCGTCGCTGTACGAATCGGCGAGGACCAGCCAGGCGTTGCCCGACCGCGTCAGCGTCACCACGTGGTCGACGCCGGAGGCCTCCACGCTGCTCCCGCCGTTCGGCGCGTGCCAGCTGGCGGTGGTGATGACGTGAGCATGCACGACCGCCGTGTTGCCGGTGATCCAGCCCGGTTCGACGTCCTGCACCGTCGCTTCGCAGGTCACCGAGTCGAGAAGGTGCTGCAGCGACGCGGCCTGCTTGGCCATGCCGCGCGCCATGGCGGCCTCGGCAGCGGTGACGCCGCACCCGCGCACCATCCAGGGCGCGAGGACGGCCGCGGGATCGGCGGCCATGACCGCTGCCGCGCGGGCGCGCAGGTAGGCGTCGGCGGTCGCCGCCGGCCCGGGAGCCGCGGCCGGTCCGGGGGCCGCGGCCGCCGGAGAGGCGGCCGCGGCCCACACGGCCGCGGCGAGGGCGACCAGACACCACAATCGCAGGTTCTTCATGAGAGACCCCTTTCGCTCGGGTTATGGGCTCGTGGTCACGGCTGTGATCAGCCAGCCCCCCGTCGTGGTCCCGACCCTCCCCAGGGTGAAGAACAACGTGCCGACGCCCGCCCGCGGCAGGCTCCCGCGACACGGGCTCACGCGCACGCTCGCGGCCACCGTGAGCGTGCCGGCGCGCGGATGTGTCTTGACACTCGCTGAGACGAACGCGAGCTGCCCGCCCCAGCGCAACTCGTGCATCTGCAGGATGCCCGGAGTGCCGAGCAGGTCTTGCGCCTGGCCCCTTCGGCGCGAGCCGAACAGGTCGCAGAACAGCTTGACCGTGCGCACCGCCTCGAGCCTGTCGCCGCCCGAGAGCGGTGAAGGGCTGGCGGCGGCCGGCGTCGTTTCACGCCCGTCCGGCGTCGCGGACGCCGCAGCCAGCACGCCTCCCGGCTCGAGTGGCGCGCCGCCTGGACCCCGGCGGGCGCAGCCGGGATGCAGGGCGCCTCCGGCGGCGACCAGCAGGGCGGTGGCGAGAGCGAGGGTTGCGGTGCGGCGAGTCATGCGAGCATCGTGCGGCAGCGCTCTGGGGGGCTCAAGGGTGACGGCCCGCGCGTCGCGCTCACGATTCCGTGTGCTCGAGGTGACGACGGCGGGTCGCGCTCGAAGTGAATGGGCGGCGCCCGCTCGCGGCGGCCGCTGTCGCCGCGGCGGCCGCTGTCGCCGCGGGGGCGGTCGTGCGAGAATCCCGCCGCCATGCCCGAGCCGTCCGACACGTCCCCGAAAGAGCGCCTGCTGCGCGACCTGCGTACCGGTCTGCGGGCAGGTCTGGTGACGTTCTGGGAACTCGCGCGCGTGATGGTGCCCGCCTACGGCATCACGCTCGTGCTCCAGTACGTGGGCGCCATCGCCTGGCTGGCGCGCGCCGCGCGGCCGCTCATGTCGCTGCTCGGGCTTCCCGGCGACGCCGCGCTGCCGCTCGTGGTCGGCTACGTGCTCAACATCTACGCCGCCGTGGGGTCGATGAAGGCGCTGCACCTGGCGCCCCAGCAGATCATCGTACTCGCGCTCGCCATCCTGATCGGCCACAACCTGATCGTCGAGGGCGCCGTGCTCCAGCGCTCCGGCATGAACGCTTTCGCGTTCGGCGCGCTGCGCGTGGTCGCCGGTCTCGCCGCGGCCGCGCTCGCCCATCTGCTCATGGGGCTCTTCTGATCATGGGCCAGCTGCTGCACACCTTCCTTGCAGGGTCGTTCTCCCTGCTGCTGCGCGTGTTCCTCATCGTCATCCCGATCATGGTCGTGCTCGAAGTCTTCGAGGGGACGCCCGCGTTCCGCAGGGTCGTGCGCGGCTGGGCGGTGCTCGTACGCCACGTCGGACTCAGCGAACGCTCCGCGGCGCCGACGCTCGTCGGGTTCCTGTTCGGTCTCGCCTACGGCGGCGGCGTGATCGTGCGCGACATCCGCCGCCATGACCTTCCGCGCCGGCAGGTCTTCATCATGAGCGTGTTCCTGAGCATGGTGCACGCGATCGTGGAGGACTCGCTCGTGTTCCTGGCGCTGATCCCGTTCAGTCTCATGGCGCTGTTCTGGATCGTCGTCTACAGGATCGCGTGGGCAGCTCTCGTGACGCTGGCGCTCACGGCTGCCGCCGGCTTTCTCGTGCGCCGCGCCCGCCGATGAGCCGCGCGGGCGGCGCGCGTCGCGTTGACAGCGAGGGGTCCGCCTTCCTATTCTTGACTGGAATTATCGGAAATGATGGGCGGGGAGGTCAGCGCGTGAACATCTCCATGAAGAGCCGGTACGCCGTCCGTGCCCTCACGGAGCTCGCGCGCTACGAAGAGACCGCCCCGGGCAAGCCGGTGCCGCTCGGCGATATCGCCAGCGAGCGCGAGATGCCGCTGCAGTTCCTCGAGCAGGTGTTCGCGGCGCTGCGCCGCGCGGGGATCGTGCGCAGCCGGCGCGGCGCCTCAGGAGGCTACTCGCTCGCCCGGCCGGCGACCGAGATCACCGTGCTCGATGTCGTCGCCGCGCTGGACGGCGTGCCGTCGCCGGCGGAGTGCACGCAGGGCCTCTGCGACCGCGCCGACGGCTGCGGCGCGGCGTCGGTCTGGATCGAGGCGCAGCAGGCGCTCGAACACGTCCTGAGCACGACCACGGTCGGTGACCTGCTGGCGCGCGAGGACGCCCTGCGCGGGCGCGCGCCGATGTACCACATCTGAGGAGAAGGCATGAAGAGGGCAGCAGACATCACCGAGCTCATCGGACGCACCCCGCTGATCCGTCTCAACCGGATCTCCGACGAGACGGGGGCCGAGGTGCTCGGCAAGCTCGAGTCGTTCAACCCCGGCGGCAGCGTGAAGGACCGCATCGGCCTCGCGATGATCGATGCCGCCGAGCGCGAGGGCCGTATCGCGCCCGGCAAGACGACGATCATCGAGCCCACCAGCGGCAACACCGGTATCGCACTGGCGATGGTCGCCGCGGCGCGCGGCTACGCGATGGTCCTGACGATGCCGGACACGTTCAGCGTGGAGCGCCGGACGATGCTCAAGGCCTACGGCGCCAGGCTCGTGCTGACGCCCGGCGCCGAGGGCATGCGCGGCGCCGTCGAGAAAGCTCTGGCGCTGGCGGCGGAGGGCGACGACACGTTCGTGCCGCAGCAGTTCGAGAACCTCGCGAACCCGGAGGTCCACAGGCTGACGACCGCGGAGGAGATCTGGGCCGACACCGACGGCGGCGTGGATGCGTTCGTGGCCGGCGTCGGCACCGGCGGGACGCTCACCGGCGTCGGGCAGGTGCTCAAGGAGCGCCGGCCCGAGGTCCTCATCGTGGCCGTCGAGCCCTCGGACTCGCCGGTCCTCTCGGGCGGCGCTGCCGGCCCGCACCGCATCCAGGGCATCGGCGCAGGCTTCGTACCGAAGGTGCTGGACACCAAGGTGTACGACGAGGTCGTCAAGGTGACCGCGGAGGATGCGTTCACAGCGGCGCGCGGGCTCGCGCGCCGCGAGGGCGTCCTCGTCGGCATCTCGGCCGGCGCCAACGTGTGGGCCGCGGGAGAGGTGGCGCGGCGCCCGGAGATGACGGGCAAGACGATCGTCACGGTCCTCTGCGACACCGGCGAACGGTATCTCTCCACGCCGCTCTTCAACGAGCCGTCCGCCGGCTGACGCCATGCTGATCAGCGGGCACGACCGGCTCAGGTACGACTGCCAGCTCGTCCTCAAGGACGTGGGCGAGCGCGGCCAGGACAAGCTGCGCAACGCCTCGGTGCTGGTGGTGGGCGCCGGCGGCCTCGGCGCTCCGGCGCTCTACTATCTCGTCGCCGCCGGCGTCGGGCGCGTGGGCATCGTCGACGACGACGTCGTCGAGCTCTCCAACCTGCAGCGTCAGATCCTCTTCACGACGGCGGACATCGGCAGGAGTAAGGCGGAGGTCGCCGCCGAGCGGCTCGCCGCCCTGAATCCCGAGGTGAAGCTGGAGCCGCACGCCGTGCGCCTGATGGCGGCCAACACGCTCGAGCTTGTCCGCGATCACGACGTGATCGTCACGGCGGTCGACAACTTCGCCGCCCGCTACCTGATCAACGACGCCTGCGTGTTCGAGCGCAAGACGTTCGTCGACGGGGCGGTCCTGCGGATGGTAGGGCTGGCGATGACGGTCAAGGGTGGGGAGACGGCCTGCTACCGCTGCCTTTTCCCGGAGCCGCCGCCGCCGGCCGCGACCGTGAGTTGCTCGGAGGCCGGCGTCCTCGGCCCGATCCCGGGCACCATCGGCGCGCTCCAGGCGCTCGAGGTCATCAAGGTGCTGACCGGCGCCGTCGAACTGGATGAGCCGGTCGTACAGGGGCTTGCCGGCGCCGCCATGTCGTTCACTGAGGTCGACGTCCATCGCTCCCCGACCTGCCCCGTCTGCGGCGACCAGCCGACGATCATGGAACTCGTGGACTACGATGACTGAGACGCCCGGCGACGCTCTCAAGCCGGACGCGGCCGGCGACGACCGTGCTCCGGAGGCCGGCGACGACCGTGCTCCGGAGGCCGGCGACGACCGTGCTCCGGAGGCCGGCGACGACCGTGCGCTCGCGGCGCTCGAGGCCGAGCTGGCGAAGCTGGGCTCGGCCTGCGTCTCATTCTCCGGCGGCGTGGACTCGAGCCTCGTGCTCGCCGCCGCGGCGCAGGCGCTCGGCCGTGCCAACGTCGTCGCCTTCACGGCCGTGTCGCCGACCTACCTGCCCGAGGAGCTCGGTGTGGCCCGGCGCGTCGCCGGCGATCTCGGCGTCGCGCACGTGGTCTCCGAGACGCATGAGTTCGATGACGACGCCTTCATCAGCAACCCTCGCGACCGCTGCTACTGGTGCAAGCGCGAGCTGGTGGCCGAGATGAGCCGCGTGGCCGGCGAGGCCGGATGCGCCGCCCTGGTCGACGGCGCCAACCTCGACGACCTCGGGGACCATCGCCCGGGCATGCGCGCCGCCGGCGAGGCCGGCGTCCTGCACCCGCTGCTCGAGGCCGGCATCGGCAAAGCGCAGGTCCGCCGCCTGGCCCGGCGGCTCGGGCTGCCGACGTGGGACGCGCCGCAGCAGGCGTGCCTTGCGTCGCGCATCCCCTACGGCGAGCCGATCACCGAGGGCAAGCTCGCGGTGGTGGCCGCCGCCGAGGCGGCGCTGCGCGCGTTGGGTTTCCGCGAATGCCGGGTACGACACCACGACGCCATCGCGCGCGTCGAGGTCGGCACCGCCGACCTGGAGCGCGCGGCGGGCGCCGACCGGGAGGAGATCGTGCGCCGGCTCAAAGCCCTCGGGTTCACCTACGTGACCCTCGACTTGGCCGGCTTCCGCTCCGGGAGCATGAACGAGGTGCCGGATCCGGAGACGGGCAAGGCGCCGGATCCGGGCGCGGACGGTCCGCCGGTCCCCGTCATCGACGAGATGCCGAAGCGGCGCGGACGTGCCGCAGGAACGGGGTGACGACGGTGTTCGGCAAGTTCCTGGGAGCGCTCGGCCGCGACGCGCGGACCGCGGTCGAAGAGATCGGCGAGGACGTGCGCGCGGTCCAGGAGCGCGACCCGGCCGCGGGCTCCAAACTCGAGATCGTCACTTCCTACGCGGGGCTCCACGCGCTCTGGCTGCACCGTCTGGCACACAAGCTCAACGATCTCGGCGTGCCCGTCGTGCCGCGCTGGATCAGCCAGTTCAACCGCTTCGTCACCGGCATCGAGATCCACCCCGGCGCCAAGATCGGCGACGGCCTGTTCATCGACCATGGGGCGGGGGTCGTCATCGGTGAGACCGCCGAGATCGGCGACAACGTCACCATGTACCAGGGCGTGACGCTCGGCGGCACCGGCAAGGAGTCCGGCAAGCGTCACCCCACGGTCGGCGACAACGTCGTGTTCGGCGCCGGGGCCAAAGTGCTGGGCGCAGTGACCGTCGGCGACAACGCCAAGGTGGGCGCCGGGAGCGTGGTGGTCACCGACGTCCCCAAGAACTCGACGGTCGTCGGCAACCCGGGCCGGCCGGTCCTCCTCCAGGGCCAGCGCGTCGGCATCCCGGACATCGACTACCGGCATCTCCCGGACCCCGTCGCCGAGGCGATCAAGTGCCTGGTGGCGCGCATCGTGGAGATGGAGCAGGAGCTCGACGAGATCCACCCGGAGCGCAAGGGCAAGCGCCAGGAGGCCGTGCGGCAGACGCAGGAGATGCTGGCGGAACTCATGGCCTATGACGCGGGCGCCGGGATCTGAGGCGACGCCGGCGCCGGGATGAGGCCGGGCGTCAGGCCGGCGGCGGAGCCGGCCGGCCGACCGCCGGCAGCGAGCGAGCCGCCTGGGAGGCGTTCACACCGGCGTCGTAGTAGCCGAGATCGAACAGGAACTCGGCGGCGTCGACGAGGCCCAGACAGCGCCAGTGCGCGCCGTGATCGTCCGTGGCCAGAAGCAGCCCGTCGTCGCTCACCATGAAGTCCCACCCGCCGGAGCCGTCGGGCGGTTCCTCCCACAGGATAAGTGAGAAACCCGTGTCGCTCACAGTCGACTCTCCCGTTTGCGGCGCGTCCTCACGTCGGCGCCTGTCGTCAAGGTCATCGGCCTCTCGGGAGCCCTGATGATGAGGCCGTTGCCTCATTCGCGCCGGGAATCCGCGCGACCGGAGCGCGCCGGTGGGTATGCTAGGATTGCAGCCTTCAAACGACCCCTGAATGGAGCGTGATCCACCGATGAGCGAGGTCAGGCGTCTCGTGCTCGACGTGCTCAAGCCCCATCAGCCCACGATGCTGAACCTGGCCGACAAGCTGGGCGACCTCGAGGGCATCCACGGCGTGGACATCACGCTCATCGAGATCGACAACAAGGTCGAGAACATCAAGATCACACTCGAGGGCGACGACATCGATTTCCAGGACGTCGCCGAAGTCGTGCAGGAGACCGGCGCCAGCATCCACTCGATCGACAAGGTCTCCGCCGGCAAGCGCCTCATCGACGAGGTCGACACGCCGCAGGACCCGGGCGCCAGCTGGATGCGCTGAGGCCGGCACTGCGCCCGGTCCGGCCCGAATCGTGAGCTCCGCGGACAAGCCCAGCCTCCTGGCGCGCCTGCGCGCCGCCCCGGGGACCGTGCGCCAGTACCACGAGATCGCCGGGGTCGGCGAGATCGCGCGCCGCTATTTCGTGATCAACGCGTTCGACGGCTCGCTGACGACGCTCGGCGTGCTCGCCGGGAGCTATGCCGGCGGCGTCACGCGGGCCGGCACCGTCATCTCGCTCATCCTCGCGACGGCCGTGAGCATCGGCGTCGCCGGTTTTTACGGCTCGTACCAGGTCGAGCGCGCCGAGCGCGATCGCGCCCTGCGCGAGATCGAGGAGTCCACGCTCAGCAGCCTGCACGACACCACGCTGTACTCGGCCTCGCGCTACGCCACCGTGCTGGTGGCGCTCGTCGACGGGCTCTCGCCGCTCATCGCCTCACTGCTCATCATGATCCCGTTCTTCTTCGTGCCGCCGGTGTCGATCCACGCCGCGTACTTCGTCGGCGGCAGCATCGCCTTCGTGGAGCTTTTCGCGCTCGGCGTCTTCCTCGGTCACCTTTCCCGCGAGCGCTTGTGGCTCGCCGGCGTCAAACTCGTGGCCGCCGGTGGCGTGGCGCTCGCCGTGAGCCTGCTGCTGAACCGGGGAGCCGGCCGGTGAGCGCCCCGCGCAAGGCGGAGGGCGCGGGGGGCAGCGCCGGCACCCCGTCGACGCCGTCCACGCCTGAGCACCCGCTGCTCGCCGGCCTCAACGAGCCGCAGCGCGACGCCGTCACGCACTTCGAGGGCCCGCTGCTCATCCTCGCCGGCGCGGGCTCGGGCAAGACGCGCGTCCTCACGCACCGCGTCGCCTACCTCATCCAGGTCCACCGTGTGCGCGCGGACGAGGTGGTCGCGATCACCTTCACCAACAAGGCCGCCGGCGAGATGAAGGAGCGCATCGCCGGCCTCGTGGGGCCGATCGCGCGCACGATGTGGATCAGTACCTTCCACAGCATGTGCGCGCGCATGCTGCGCCGCGAGGCCCAGCGCATCGGCTACAAGAGCACATTCACGATCCACGACGAGGACGATCGCCGCCGGCTCATCAAGCGCTGTCTCGAAGAGCTCAACCTCGACCCCAAGCGCTTTCCGCCGGACGCTCTGGCGCGCCAGATCAGCGACGCCAAGAACCAGCTGCTCGGCCCCGAGCAGTTCCGCGAGCGCATCGGCGGTCACTTCGCGCAGGCCGCCGCCGACGTTTACGCGCTCTACGAGAAGCGCCACGCCGCGATGAACGCCATGGACTTCGACGACCTGCTCATGAAGACGGTCCAGATGCTCGAGGCCTTCCCGGACCGTCTCAAGCACTACCAGCAGGCCTTCCGCTTCGTGCTCATCGACGAGTACCAGGACACCAACCACGCGCAGTACCGGCTCGCCACCCTCCTCGCCGAGGCGCACCGCAACCTCGCGGTGGTCGGCGACGACGACCAGAGCATCTACTCGTGGCGCGGCGCCGACATCCGCAACATCCTCGAGTTCGAGCGCGACTACCCCGACGCCAAGGTGATCCGCCTGGAGCAGAACTACCGCTCCACGCAGGCGATCCTCGACGTGGCCAACGCCGTCGTCACCAACAACCGCAAGCGCAAGGGCAAGAACCTGTGGACGCCCCGGGGAGCGGGCGCGCTCGTCCAGGTCGTGGAGGTCAACGACGAGCGCGCCGAGGCGCAGTTCGTGGCGAGCGAGGTGCAGAAGCTGCTCGAGGGCGAGGCGGCCGGCGCCGACAGGGCCTTCCGGCCGGCCGAGATCGCCGTGCTCTACCGCACCAACGCGCAGAGCCGCGTGCTTGAGGAGCAGTTCGGGCGCTACGCCATCGCCTATCAGGTGATCGGCGGGCCCAAGTTCTACGAGCGCGCCGAGATCCGCGACCTCGTGGCGTACCTGACCGCGATCGTGAACCCGGACGACGCGTCGCGCCTCGTGCGCGTCGTCAACGTCCCCAAGCGCGGCATCGGCGCCACCAGTCTGCAGCGCCTGCAGGCGCACGCCGCCGCGATGGGGGAGAGCCTCTGGAGCGCCATGCGCGCGGCCGCCGACGTCCCCGGCCTCTCGGCCGGGGCGACCAACGGCTTGCTCGAGTTCGTGCGACTCGTCGAGGGCCTGCAGGCGGGCCTCGGAGGCCGCCCGGTGGCCGAGGTCGTGCGCAGTGTGCTGGACGAGAGCGGCTACGAGGCGGCGCTCAAGGTGCAGAAGACGCTTGAGGCCGACGGCCGCCTCGAGAACCTCGAGGAGTTCGTCGGCGTCGCCGCCGAGTACGACAAGCGCGCCGAGGAGGCGAGCCTCGACGGCTTCCTGCAGGAGATCAGCCTGTACGCGGACGTCGACGCGATCGTCGACAAGTCGGCGATGATCACGCTCATGACCCTGCACAACGCCAAGGGGCTCGAGTTCCCGGTCGTGTTCATCGCCGGGATGGAGGAGGGCGTGTTCCCGCACCAGCGCTCGCTCGACGAGCAGAACGTCGAAGAGGAGCGCCGGCTCGCCTACGTCGGCATCACGCGCGCCATGGACCGCCTGTACCTCCTGCACGCGCGGGCGCGCTCGTTGTGGGGCGCGTCGCAGTACAACCTGCCGTCGCGCTTCATCGGCGAGATCCCCAGCGGTCTGTTCGAGAAGCAGGTCGTCGGCGGCGGCTCGGCCGGCGGGTGGAGCGGCCAGCGCGGTGGCTGGGGCGGCGACTCGGGCGGCGAGAAGGGCGGCGGCTCACGCGGCTCCTGGGGCGGAGGCGGCTCGTGGAGCGGCGGAGCCCGCTACGGCCGCGGCAGTGACGACGACGTGGACGGCGCCTCCGGCCGCCGCTTCACCGGCCTCGAGAAGGACGACACCCTCGACGAGGAGGTCGTGGAGCAGTTCTTCGCCGCCGGCGACCGCGTGCTGCACGCGACCCTCGGCGAGGGCACCGTCCTCAAGATGGAGAGCGGCGGCATCGTCGTCGTGCGCTTCGAGAACGACGGCAGCGAACGCCGCCTGATGGCGAGCGTGGCGCCGCTGCGCAAGCTGCGCTCCTAGCGGCGCTCCGTCCGGCCGCCGCGCGCGCCGCCTGGGTTCAGGGGCCCGTGCCGCTCTCGACCATGCGCCAACTGCCGTCGCTCATGCGGGCCACGTTCTCGAAGAGCATGTGGACGCCGGCCGGGCCCCACGCGGAGGGGCCGGCGGTGGGCTTGATCCAGACGTCGACGGCGAACTCGACGGTGGCTCCGTCGACCGGCGCCTTGCCAACCGGATCTGGGACCGCACGGACGAAGTGCGCGGCGGCGATGTCCTTGCCGTCCCACAGGCGGATCGGCGAGTCCGGGGTCGTGAGGAAGTCCTGAGCCATCGTCAGTCGACCCTGACCGACCAATCGCCAGAACTCGCGCACCGTGTCGACGGCTCCGGCAGGCGGCCGGCCGCTCGTGATCAGCGGCGAGGGCAGTGGCGTCGGCGAGGGATTGGCCGCGGAGACCGTGGCCGAGCGGGACGGCGCAGGACTCCCGGTCGCGCCGCACGCGGCGAAGGCTGCGACACAGGCCAAGGCGGCTCCGCATGCCAGCGCGGCGGCGGTCGCTCTCCTGCAGCGGGACGGTGACATGGCGGCCTCCTCGTGCGACTCGTCGTTGCATCCGAACCTCATCACGACGTCGCCTCACTGTCCAGTATGACAATAGTAGAGGCGGGTCGCGGGCCGGGCGGGCGGCGTCGCAAGGTCCGCCGCGTTCCCGGCTGCGGTAGAGTTGGCCAAGACAACCCAGCCACCGTCCAGGAGGGTCAGCCATGGCCGTCGAGCTCACGCGCGAAGGCGCAGTCGCGATCGTCACCGTCGCCCGCCCGGAGGCGCTCAACGCGCTCAACACCGAGACCAACGAGCGGCTCGCGAGCGTCGTGAACGAGCTCTCCGCGGACGAGGCGGTCCGCGCCGTCGTGCTCACCGGCGCAGGTGAGTCGTCCTTTGTGGCCGGCGCCGACATCGCCGAGATGCGGCACTTCAGCGCCGAAGAGGCACGCCGCTTCGGGGCGCTCGGCCAGTCCGTGATGAGCGGCATCGAGGCGGCTCCGCAGCCGTGGATCGCCGCCGTCAACGGCTTCGCCCTCGGCGGCGGCTGCGAGCTGGCCCTGGCGTGCGACATCAGGCTGGCGAGCGAGAAGGCCAAGTTCGGCCAGCCCGAGATCGGCCTCGGCATCACGCCCGGGTTCGGCGGCACCCAGCGTCTGCCGCGCATGGTCGGCGAGGGCTGGGCCAAGTACCTCGTGCTCTCCGGGCGCCACATCCGCGCCGAGGAGGCGTTGCGCATCGGGCTCGTGCAGGCGGTGTACCCCAAGGACGATCTGATGGCGCAGGCGATGAAGCTCGCCGCTGAGCTTGCCGCCAAGAGCCCGCTGGCGATGCGCTACTGCAAGGCGGCCGTCCACGCCGCGGTCAGCAGCGACCTCGCGACGGGCCAGGGGATCGAGCGGGACCTGTTCGCGCTCGCTTTCGCGAGCGAGGACCAGTCGGAGGGTATGGCGGCCTTCCTCGAGAAGCGTCCGCCGGAGTTCACCGGCCGCTGAGGCCGGCGCGAGCGCTGTGCGCCGCCGGCGCCGGCCGGGCCCTCGGCCGCCGGCATGCGGCTCGCTTCAGCCGCCGACGGCGGCGAGCAGCCGCGAGAGCGCCTCGAGCATGCCCGGCGTGGCGCGCACCAGGACGTCGGCGCCTTCGAGCACCGGCCGCGGCGTCTCCGGCGTCACTGCGGCCAGGGCGCAGGCGTCGCGCCGCGCGTCCTGCTCGCCCCATCCGTGCAGGGCGTCGAAGCCGGTGGCGTCGGTGAGATCGTCGCCGCAGAACATCGCCGCAAGGTAATCGCCGGCGCCGAGCAGCTTGCGCGTCGCGGTCCCTTTGGTGAACGGCAGCGGCGGCCGCACCTCGAAGAGGAAATGCCCGGTCGAGATCGCCAGCCCGCGTGCGCGCGCCGGCTCGACGACCCGCTGCAGCAGCTCGTGCCGGGTCGCGGCCGCGTCCGCCGCCAGTCGGTAGTGGACGGCCAGCATCGTGCGCTTGTTCTCGAGCACGACGCCGAGCGCCTCGCAGTCCAGGTCGCGCGCCGCGGCGTCCGCGACCTCCTGCACCTGCGTCACGTAGCGTTCGGCCTGAGGCTCGGTGAGCACGGTCCCGTCGGCGCCCAGCACCTCGAGCCCGTGCGTACCCACGTAGGCGGCGCCGTCGAGGGGGATCATGCGGCGCCCATCTTCCAGAGCACGGCCGGTGACGAAGGCCACGAGGCCGAGCCGCTCGACGAGTCCGGCAAGGACGTCGCGGAACTCGGCCGGGACTCCCGCGTCGCCCGGCCGCGACACGATGGGGGAGATGGTGCCGTCGATGTCGCAGAAGAGAGCTCCGGCGCGCGGCGCCCGGGCGAACGCGGCGACGGCCGCGTTGAGCTGCGCCTCGCCCTCCAAGATGAGCCCGTCGCCGTCCACGTCCCTCCTCGCCTGCGATCGCCTTCAGCCTACCGGAACGGGCCGCGTGCGCCAACGATGGTCTTCGTTCGTGTCAAGTCCGCACGGCCCTCTGCCGATACTGCGCCACGAGAGATGAGCGCTCACAGCGACAAGCCACGCGAGGCTCTGCCCGGCGGGAGGCCGCGGGACGCGCGTGCGGACCCGTACCTCAAGTCGATGCTGCTCGGCCTCATCGAGGACAGCTACCTGCACACCGGCACGTTCACCCAGTTCGCGGCCGAGGTGCTCCAGGTGATCGCCTACGCGGTCACGGTGCCGGTCGCGTTCACCGAGGGCTTCCTCAGGGCCTACCTCTCCATCGAGCGCGTGGTCGAGGACCCCGACGGGCGCATCAAGATCATCCCCAAGGAAGGCGCCAGCATCGAGGACATGATCCGCGACGTCGATGAGATCACGGCGCAGGTCGACCCCGGCGCGGTGTTCAACCCCGTGGTCCGCTCGAAGCTGGACGCGGTACATCAGACGTCGAGCAAGGCCATGAAGTGGGACATCAACACGCTCGGCGACATGGACGACGCTCAGCTGATGGAGGTCCTGCGCGAGATGCAGGCCGAGTCGGAGACCTCGGGTGACGATCGCGCCGAGCGCGACGAGGCCAACGACTACGTGCGCGCCAAGCTGGCGACGATCCGCCGCAACGTGCGCCAGTTCCAGGTGCGGCACGGAGCTGAGGCACCCGGCGCCGATGTGCCGGATGACGCCGGCCGGGATATAGGTGACGCACCGATCCCGTCCGCCGCCACGAACGGCGGCGCCCCGATCTGACCCGCCGCGCTTCCGCGACTTCCCGCGGCGCTCCCTCGGCCGGCCCGCTTCGGGTAGGATAGTCGGGCTTTCCGGGAGGGCAGGCATGCATCACTTCTCCGACAATCTGGCGACGGCCGTCACGGCGCGGCGCAGCGTCGTCTGCGTCGGCCTCGACCCGAAGCTCGAGGGCATGCCGCCGGAGCTCGTCGAGAAGTACCGGCCGCGGGTCGCCGACCTCGGCGACGAGGGCGCCGTCGCCGCCTGCTTCCAGGAGTTCTGCACCGGCGTGATCGACGCCGTCGCCGAAAGTGCTGCCTGCGTGAAGCCGCAGTCGGCGTTCTTCGAGCAGTACGGCGCCCCCGGGTGGAGCGCGCTGCGCGCCGTCGTGCGCTGCGCGCACCAGTACGAGTTGCCGGTGATCCTGGACGTCAAGCGCGGCGACATCGCCTCGACCGGCGCCGCCTACGGGCGCGCCGTCTTCGGCGGCGCCGCCGGCCTGGGCGCCCCGGTCGCCGGCCTCGACGCCGACGCCATGACCGCCAGCCCCTATCTCGGCGACGACTCGCTGACGCCGCTCGTCGCCCACTGCGCCGACGGCAAGGGCGTGTTCGTCCTCACGCGCACCAGCAACCCGGGGGCGGCACTCCTGCAGGAGCGTGAGGTCGACGGCCGCCCTCTCTATCTGCACGTCGCCGAGCTCGTGGCGCGCCTGGGCGCGGAACACATGGGCGACGCCGGGTACAGCGATGTCGGCGCCGTGGCCGGCGCGACCAGCCCGCAGGCGCTGCGCCTCGTGCGCGAAGCTCTGCCGCACGCGTTCCTGCTCGTTCCCGGATTCGGCGCCCAGGGCGCCGGGCCCGACGCCCTCGAGGGCATCGCCGCCGGCGACGCCGCCGGCTACGTCGTCAACGCATCGCGCTCCATCATCTACGCGTGGCAACGCGACGGCGGCGACTTTCGCAGGGCCGCCGCCGCCGCCGCCGAAACTATGCGCAGCCGACTTCCGTATGCCCGATGACAGACGACGCCCCCGACAAAGCACCCAAGGCCCCGCGCCGCAAGCGCTCGCCGTCCGACGCCTCGCGCCGGCGCGCCAAGGCTCCCGCGAGTGGCCGGCCCGCGGCCGGCGCTGCAGCTAACGACTCGTCGGCCGCGCTGGAGCGCCTGGAGGCGATGTCGGATGGCACGCCGGCCACCACTCCGGCGGCCGCGCCGCGCCACCCGCAGCGCAGCGTCGTCCCCGCCGTGACGACGGCGAGCCGGAGCCCACGGCCGCGCCCGGCTGCGTCCCCGGACACTGGCCGCAAGATCGCTCGCATCGGTGCGCCGGCGGTGTTCCTCGTCGCCTGCATCGCGCTGATCGCGATCGTCTTCCAGTCGGGAGTCATCGGCGGCAAGACGGAGCCGGTGAGCACGCCGACCCCCGTCGTGACGCAGACCAAGAGCGCGTACAAGACGTACAAGGTGAAGGCCGGCGACAGCTGGTCGGGGATCGCCGCGAAGTTCAGCACGACCACCGACGTCCTCCAGGCGGCAAATCCGGACCTCAGCACGACGACGCTCGTCGTCGGCGAGAGGATCCGCGTCCCCCGCCAGTAGTCCGGCTGCCCGGCGCCCTGTCGGCGGGGCGCGGCCGCAGGTCCCATCTTCTGACCCGCTGAGACTCCCTGTGTCGCCGCATGCCCGGTCGCCGTTCGCGCGCCGCCGGCGGCCACGTCGCGTCGCCGTTTTGCGGCCCATCGCCCCACTTCCTCTCGGTGACCTCACGCACGCGGCATGGTCGCTGCGATGTGGCGCGACCTGCGCGGGCGTGTCCTCCAGCGCCGATCGGCCCCGAGTGTCGGAAAGGGGGGAGCAGGTGCTGATGAATGTTGCAATGTGGGGAGAAGTGGGGTAAGTTCCTCCCATGCAGCGACCGGTCCTGGTGGGGGAGTACGACTTCACGCTCGATGCGAAGAACCGCATCGCCGTCCCGGCGCGGCTGCGCGCGGCGTTCGCGGACGGCATCTACGTCACTCGCGGACACGAGCGCTGCCTCGCCGCCTACGCGCCGGAGGAGTTCGAGCGTCACCTGGAAGAGCAGACGCTCCAGTCGTCCCTGAACAGCAAGCAGCGCGCGCTTCAGCGGTTCGCCGCCGCCAGCGCCGTCTTCCAGGAGGAACTCGACCGCCAGGGTCGCGTGACCCTGCCGGCGCGCCTGCTGGAGTTCGCCGGCATCAAGCGCGAGGTGACCGTGATCGGGGTCCAGGACCACGTCGAGATCTGGGACCGTACAGCTTGGGCGGGCTACCTGTCCCAGCTGGAGGAGGAGGCCGATGCTACCGCAGACGAGCTTGCAACTTCGTGAGTACGAGATGGCCCTCGCTCACACCCCGGTCCTTCTCGACGAACTGATCGAGCTTCTGCGCCCGCGCAGGGGCGACGTCGCCGTCGACTGCACCTTCGGCGGCGGCGGTCATGCGGAGGCAGTCGCGGCGCTGCTCGGCGCCAAAGGCCGCCTCATCGCCGTCGACCGCGATCCCAGCGTCGACGAGTACTTCCGCGACGTCGCGCGAGCCGCACCATGCGCCTGCGAGCTGTATCACGGCAATTTCGCGGCTGTGCTCGCCGAGCTCGACGATGTCTCCGTCGACGTCGTCTACATGGACCTCGGCGTCTCTTCCATGCAACTCGACCGGCGCGAGCGTGGCTTCTCGTACGCCTACGACGCGCCCCTCGACATGCGTATGGACCCCGGACTCGAGGTCTCGGCCGCGGACCTCGTCAACACGCTCCCCGAACAAGAACTCGCCGACATCTTCCGGCGCTACGGCGAGGAGCGTTACGCCAAGTCGATCGCACGCGGCATCGCCATCACACGCAAGAAGGCGCCGTTCGCCACTACATGCGAGCTCGTTGAGGTCATCAAGCGCAACATCCCTACGCCGGCGCGGTTCGGCGCCGGCAATCCGGCGCGCCGCGTGTTCCAGGCGCTGCGCATCGTCGTGAATGACGAACTCCAGTCCCTCGCGATGGGGCTCGAAGAGGCCTATCGCGTGCTGCGGCCCGGCGGGCGCCTGGCCGCCATGAGTTTCCACTCGCTCGAGGATCGCATGGTGAAGGAGTTCTTCAGGGGGCACGCCGCGGGCTGCATCTGCCCGCCCGGCCTGCCGCAGTGCGTCTGTGGCCACGAGCCCACCCTGCGCGTGCTCACGCGCCGCCCGGTGACGCCGCAGGCCAGGGAGATCGACCTCAATCCGCGCAGCAAGTCGGCCAAGCTGCGCGTCGCGCTCAAGCTCTAGGAGGCACGGTGGCGGCAGCGGCACAGGCGCGGCAGGCGACGGTAGCGCCGCGCCGCACGGAGGACACGGAGCACCGGCCGCCGCCGGCCGCGCGCCGGGCGCCGCAGGCGCGCCAACGCGCTGCTCAGCGCGCCCGCCTGATGCGGCTCTTCGTCGTCTTCGTCGTGTGCCTGACCGTCCTCGCCGTCGGGCGGGTCGCACTGAGCTTCGCCGTCGTGCAGAAGAGCCTGCAGACGGACGCGGTGACGCGCGAGGTAGGACGCCTCAGCGCCCAGAACCAGCGCCTTCAGGAGATCGTCGCCAACCAGGGCTCGAGCGTCAACATCCGCAAGATCGCAGAGAAGCAGCTCGGGCTGGTGGTGCCCGCACACGTGCAGTATCTCAAGGTCCATCGGACGGCGACGGCAGCCCAGGTGGCTGAGAGGGACTGATGGCGACTGCGCGTACAGGACGGCGTCGCGCGGCCGGCGGGCGCGACGGCGGCCTGCGCGGGCTGACCGCCCGGTTCGCGCGCGGAGGAGGTGTAGGCGGCGGCAGCGGCGTCGATGGCCGCATCCGGCTCCTGCGCCTGGTCTTCATCGTCTTCCTGGTGCTCGTCGGCGGCAAAGCCGTGGCGCTGGCCTCCTCGTCCGCCAACCTCACCAGGATCGCCCTTGCACAGCAGACCGCCACCGTCGCCTTGCCGGCGCACCGCGGAGCCATCCTCGACCGCAACGGCCAGGAGTTGGCGGTCGGCAAGCCGACGCAGACGGTGTACGCCACGCCGTACCTTCTCACCGACCCGCGCGCCGCCACCCGCGAGCTCATGGCAGCGCTGCACATGCACAAGAAGCGCACGCGTCTCGACCTGCTTGCCAGGCTCTCGGATCGCAAGAGCGGGTTCGCCTACGTGGCGCGCGGCGTGGACGCGTCCCTGGCCAGAGCGGCCCTGGCCATCAAGCTGCCGGGCGTGGGGGCGTATCCCGCGGAGTCGCGGTCCTACCCGATGAACGGGTCCGCCGCCCAGGTGATCGGCTTCGCCGGCGTCGAGAACGTCGGGCTCGCCGGCGTGGAACTGCAGTACGACAAGCTGCTGGGAGGCAAGTCGGGCAGCGAGGTGGTAGCGCGCGATCAGGCGGGCCAGGTCATCAGGACGATGAGCCAGACGCAGCCGACGGCCGGCCAGGACGTACGCCTCACGCTCGACGAGGACATCCAGTTCCAGGCCGAGGACGTGCTCAAGCACACGCTCAGCTCGACCTACGCCAAGCGCGCCGTCGCTGTCGTCATGGACCCGCGCAACGGTGACATCCTCGCCATGGTCAACGTCCCTGAGGTCAAGAAGAACCTGTTCGGAGTCCACCCCGCCAACGACCGCGACCGCGCGATCACCGACTCCTACGAGCCCGGTTCGATCTTCAAACTCGTCACGATCTCCGGGGCACTCGCCGACGGCACCGTCACCGCGCGCAAGCACTTCACGCTCGCCCCGACACTCACGCTGTACGACCGCACGATCCACGAGGCCGAGACGCGCGGCGTCGTGAGCTACGACGTCGAGGACATCCTCGTCCACTCGAGCAATGTCGGCGCCGTGACCATCGGCATGAAGATGGGACGGGCGGCGCTGATCAAATGGGCCAAAGCGTACGGGTTCGGCAGGGACACGGGCATCGCGTTCCCGGGCGAGTCGCCAGGTTACCTGCCGGCCGCCGCCAAGTGGTCGGGGACGACGATCGCCAACCTGCCGATGGGGCAGGGCATCGCTGTGACGCCGTTGCAGATCGCGGCCGCGTTCGCGGCGGTGGCCAACGACGGCGTCTACGAGCAACCTCACCTGTTGCTCCAGGCCGGCACGCAGCTCTACCAGGAACCGCCGGGCCGCCGGGTCATCCCCGCGGCGATCGCGGCGGAGGTGCGGAGCATGCTCGCCGCGGCCGTAGACCACGGCACCGGCATGAAGGCCCGGATCCCCGGCTACGTCGTGGCGGGCAAGACCGGAACGGCCGAGAAGCCGCTGCCGGACGGCAGCGGCTACTCCAAGACCGACTACGTGGCCTCCTTCATCGGCATGGTCCCGGCTGCTCACCCGCGGCTGGTCGTGCTGGTCGCCGTCGACTCGCCGCGGACGTCGATCTACGGCGGTGACGTCGCGGCCCCCGCGGCTCAGAAGATCATGAGCTTCGCGCTGCGGCACCTGGAGATCGCGCCGTGAGGGGCCGGCCCGGGCGCGCCTGCACCGGTCGCACGCCGCCGGGTGGAGTGGGGGGAGCGGTTTGATAGAATCCGCCGCGATGAAGCTTGCTGAGCTGGTCGACGGGGTGTCGGGCGCAACCGTGCGCGGCGATCCGTCCACCGAGATCCGAGGCCTCGCCTACCACACGCGTGACGTCGCCGACGGCACGCTTTTCTTTTGCGTCCCCGGCCTCAAGTTCGACGGTCACGAGTTCGCCGGCCGCGCCGCCGCCGCAGGTGCCGCGGCGCTGGTCTGCGAACGAGAGACGGGCGCCGCCCTCCCGACCGTCATCGTGCCGTCCGTGCGCCGCGCCATGGCGCTGGCCGCGGCGCGCTGGTACGGCGACCCATCGGCCGCGCTGCGCGTCGTCGGGGTGACCGGCACCAACGGCAAGACGACGACCGCCCATCTCGTCGCCGGGATCCTCGGCGCGGCGGGCCAGGGCTGCGGCCTGCTGGGCACGGTCGTGAACCGCATAGGCGGCGAGGAACGCCCCGTGACGCTCACCACGGCGGAGTCCCTCGACCTGCAGCGCATGTTCCGCGAGATGCTGGACGCCGGGGATCAGGCCTGCGCCTTCGAAGTGAGCTCGCACGCCCTCGCGCAGGAGCGCGCCGCCGGCATCGACTTCGACGCGGTCGTCTTCACGAACCTCACGAGGGACCACCTCGACTACCACGCCGACCTCGACGACTACTTCGCGGCCAAGCGCCGGCTGTTCCTCCCGGACGGCGGGCGCAGCGGCTCGGCGCTCGCGGTCGTCAACGCCGGCGACGAGTTCGGCCGGCGGCTGATCGACGAGTGCCGGCCGCAGTACGGCGACGGCCTCTGGATCTGCGCCGTCGCCGGCTCCCCCGGCGTGCCCGAAGCGGTCGACGCCCTCGCCGCCGACCTCGACCTGCGCGCCGACGCGTCGGCGTTCACGCTCCTGGTCCCGCGGCTCCGCGTCGAGGAGCGCGTCTCGCTGCGCCTGGCGGCGCGATTCAACGTGGAGAACGCCCTCGCCGCCGCCACCGCCGCGCTCGCTCTCGGCGTCCCGTCGCAGGCGGTCGTGCGTGGCCTCGAGACCACCGAGGGCGTGCCCGGCCGCTTCCAGGCGGTGCGCGCCGGCCAGCCGTTCAGCGTCGTCGTCGACTACTCGCACACGCCCGATTCGCTCGAGAACGCCCTGGCCGCGGCGCGCGCCGTGACCCGCGGCCGGGTCATCGTCGTGTTCGGGTGCGGCGGCGACCGCGACCGCGGCAAGCGGCCGCTGATGGGCGAGATCGGTGCCCGCCGCGCCGACCGGGCCATCGTCACGTCGGACAACCCGCGCAGCGAGGAACCGCTGGCGATCATCGACGAGATCGTCGCCGGCGTGCCGCGAGAGCTACTCGCCCATGTCACCGTGGAGCCTGACCGGCGCGCCGCGATCCTCATCGCCTTGGACGAGGCACGCGAGGAGGACACGGTCGTGATCGCCGGCAAGGGGCACGAACAGGGCCAGATCGTCGGGGACAGGCGCATCCCGTTCGACGACCGCGCCGTCGCCGAGGAGATCCTCGCCGAGCTTGGCGGGGGCTGGTGACGTCGTGCTGTCGCTGACCCTCGCCGAGGTCGCCGTCGCAGGCGGCGGCACGCTGCAGGCGGGCGATCCCGAGACCGTCGTGCGGCACGTCTGCACCGACACCCGCCGCCTCGTGCCCGGCGACCTTTTCGTCGGCCTGCGCGGCGAGAACTTCGACGGCGACAGCTACGCCGCCGCTGCGCTCGCCGCCGGCGCGGCGGCCGTCGTCGTGCGCGGCGGCGCGGCCGCGGGGCTGCCGCCCGCCGCGCCGCGCATCGTGGTCGACGACGGGCTGGCGGCGCTGCAGAGGCTCGCCGGCCACGTTCGCCGTCACGCCGGCGCGCGCGTGGTGGCCATCACCGGCAGCGCCGGCAAGACCTCGACCAAAGACATCCTCGCCGCGCTGCTGCGCCCTGTGGCGCGCACCGTGGCGACGAGCGCCAACTTCAACAACGAGATCGGCGTGCCCCTGACGCTGCTCGAGATCGACGAGCACACCGAAGTGGTCGTCGTGGAGATGGCGATGCGCGGGGCCGGCCAGATCCGCGAGCTCTCGCAGATCGCCCTGCCGGACGTCGGCGTGATCACGACGATCGCGCCGGTGCATCTCGAACTCGTGGGCACCATAGAGGATGTGGCGGCCGCAAAGGCGGAGCTCATCGAGGAACTCGGCGGCGGCACGGCGATCGTGCCGGCTGGGGAATCGCTCCTCGAGCGCCACGTCGGCCGCCATCACGGCCGCGTCGTCACCTTCGGCGACGCGGCCGACGTGCACGTCGTCGACCAGGAGCGCCGCGGGACCAGCACTCACGTGCTCGTCGACGCCTTCGGCCGCCGCGGCGCCCTCGACTTCAGCTTCACCGGCGGGCACTACCTTCAGGACGCGCTCGCCGCGCTCGCGGCGTTCCTCGAGCTCGGCTTCCGCCTCGACGAGGCCAGAGAGGGCGCCGCCCAGGTCACCTTCGGCGACCTCCGCGGCGCCTTGTCCGAGCTGCCGGGCGGTGGGCTTCTACTCAACGACGCCTACAACGCCAACCCGGCGGCCATGAACGCCGCCATCGATCATCTGGCGAGCATCGCGGACGGCAGGCCGATGGTCGCCGTGCTCGGCGACATGTACGAGCTGGGCCCCGGCGCCGACGCCTTCCACCGCGCCGTCGGCGAGCACTGCGCCGCCGCCGGCGTCAGCCTGGTGGCCGTCGGCGACCTGGCGCGCGACTTCCTCACCGGCGCTGCCGGCGAGCGCTGGTTCGCGACCGTCGACGAGTGCATCGCGGCGCTGCCAGAGACGATCCCCGCCGGCAGCGCCGTGCTGGTCAAGGCGTCGCGCCTCCTGCGCCTCGAGCGCGTCGCCGAGGCGCTGGCTAAGGCCGGCGGAGCTGCGCCGGCCGGCCCCGACGCACAGCCGGCCGGCCCCGGCGCACAGCCGGCCGGCCCCGGCGGGGAGGAGGGCCGCGATGCTTAGGGCGATGGGCGCCAGCGTGGTCGCGATGGTGCTGATGCTCGTCATCGGCCCGGCCTTCATCCGCTGGCTGCGCCTCAACGAGTTCGGCCAGAACATCCGCGAGGACGGGCCGGCAGGCCACCTGACCAAGGAGGGCACGCCCACGATGGGCGGCGTCCTGATCTGGTTCGCGGTCGTCATCCCGTTCCTCATCTTCAGCCGCTTCTCGGTGGCCTCAATCACTGTGATGATCGCCGCGCTCGGCAACGCCTTCATCGGGTTCATCGACGACTGGATCAAGATCGTGCGCAAGCGCTCGCTGGGGCTGGCGGCCCGCTACAAGCTGCTCTTCCAGCTGGTGCTGGCGCTCTTCATCGGCTTCGTGGCGATCCACTTCGTCGGCCTGGACACGCGTGTCGACATCCCGTTCACGGCCTACAAGTTGCAGCTCGGCACCATCGGCTTCTACACGCTTATCTTCCTCACGCTCGCCGGCTTCTCGAACGCCGTGAACCTCACCGACGGGCTCGACGGTTTGGCCGCCGGCGCTTCGGCGATCGTCCTCGTCGCGCTCGCCGGCATCGCCTTCGTCATCGGCCGCAACGCCCACGATCCCGGTATCACCGACCTCATGGTCGTCTCCGGCTGCATCGGCGGCGCCTGTCTGGGCTTCCTCTGGTACAACACCTTCCCGGCGGACGTGTTCATGGGCGACACCGGATCACTGGGTCTCGGCGGCGCCATCGCCGGCATGGCGGTACTGACGCGCACGGAGCTCGTGCTCGTCATCCTCGGAGGCCTGTTCGTCATCGAGGCCGCGTCGGTGGCGGCGCAGGTGATCTCCTTCAAGCTGTTCCACCGCCGCGTCCTGCTCATGGCGCCGCTTCACCATCACTTCGAGCTCAAGGCCTGGTCGGAGACCAAGATCATCGTCCGCTTCTGGATCATCGCCGCGATCTTCGCCGGCGCGGGGTTCGCCGCCTACTACGCCACGTACCGGTCGGGGTGACCATGGAGCTGAGCGACGTGCGCTGCCTCGCCGTGCTCGGCCTGCGCCGCAGCGGCCTGCCGGCGGCGCTGCTGGCGCGGCGCGAGCTGGCCGGCGCGCGCGTCGTCGCCCTCGACGAGGGAGACGCGCCGCCCAACGATGCCGTCGCGCAGCTGCGCGCCGCCGGCGTCGAGGTGTTGTGCGGGGCCGATGCGCTGCTGCCGGAGAGCGCCGACCTGCTGGTCAAGAGCCCCGGCGTGCCGGACGAGAGCCGCGCCGTCCAGGAGGCGCTGCGGCGCGGCGTGACGCTCTGGAGCGAGGTAGAGTTCGCGTCGCGGTTCCTTCCCAATCGCGTGCTCGGCATCACCGGCACGAACGGCAAGACGACGACCACTGAGCTCGCCGGGGCGATCTTCCGCGACGCCGGTCTGCCGGTGGCCGTGGGCGGCAACGTCGGCTACGCCCTCGCCGGCATGCCGGGCGAGATCGCCGCGGATGCCGCCGTGGTCGCCGAGCTCTCGAGCTTTCAGCTGGAGCACATCGAACGCTTTCGCCCGGACGTCGCCGTCCTGCTCAACCTCACCGAGGACCACATCGACCGGCACGGCACGTACCGCGGCTACGCCGACGCCAAGCTGCGCGTCTTCGAGAACCAGACGGACGGCGACGTGGCGCTGCTCTGCGCCGACGACCAAGGCGTCCTCGACGAGTTGGCGGCCGGCCGCATCGGCGGCGGCGGCCGGCGCCTGTGGTTCTCGTCGGCGCCGGGACGCGAAGCGGGCCCCGGCGGCGAGCCGCTCCGGGCGGGCGTGAGCGCCGACGGGGAGCTGTGGCTGAAGGCCGGCGGCGTGCGGCAGCCCCTGGGCCGCGCCGCCGATCTTGCCCTTCGCGGCGAGCACAACCTGCAGAACTCGCTCGCCGCGGCGGCTGCCTGCTGCGCCCTCGGCGTACCGCCGGAGTCGGCCGCCGGGACGCTGCGCACTTTCGGTGGCGTGCCGCACCGCCTGCAGGTCGGCGGGGTCGTCGACGGCGTCACTTATGTGAACGACTCCAAGGCGACCAACGTGGACGCCACGCTCAAGGCCCTCACGGCGTACAGCGGCCCGGTGCATCTGATTCTCGGCGGCTACGACAAGGGGGCCGCCTACGACGGGCTGGCGGCGGCCACCGAGGGACTGGTGCGGCAAGTGCTGCTGATCGGCGCCACGGCGCCGCAGCTGGAGGCCGCGTTCGCGGCGAGGCGCGCGGCCGGCGCGCCGCAGGCGACGCCGTGGGTGGTGTGCGGCGACCTCGAGGCGGCCATCATTATCGCCGCGCGCGAGGCCGCTCCGGGCGATGTCGTCCTGCTCAGCCCCGCCTGCGCGAGCTGGGACCAATATAGGGATTACGAGCAGCGGGGCGAACACTTCCTGGAGCTTGTGAACCGCATGCGAGGAGCTGACGCATCGTGACGTCGAGCCGGCGCAGCGCCAGGAAGTCCGAACTGGACCATCAGGACTGGGTCGGGGACACACCGGCCGTCGAGCGCCGCGCGCGCGCCGACCGGCGCGCCTCCGACCGACGGCACGCCGCCGCCCAGCCGGCGCGCGAACGCCGCGGCGCGGACGACCGGCGCGCTGCCCAGAGCCGGCGTTCCGCGCAGTCGCGCGCCGCGGCCGAGACCGCTCCGAGGCACCGTGCCGCGTCCGGCCGGTCCACGCGCGCGAGGCGGGCTGCGACGCTGCCGGGCCCCGGCGTCGCCGAGCGCCGCTCCCTCCTCCTGGTCACCTTCCTCCTCCTCCTCTACGGCCTCACCATGAGCTACAGCGCTTCGTCGGCGGAGGCGTACTTCGAGCACCACTCGAGCTTCTACTTCGTGGAGCGCCAGCTGGCATGGGCGCTGATCGGCGTGGGCGCGATGCTGGCGCTGTCGCGCGTCGACTACGCCTCGTGGCGCCGCTGGTCGGTGCCGCTTGCGGGCGTCGCAGTGCTGGCGCTCGTGGTCGTGCTCGTCCCGGGCGTCGGCTCGGTGGTCAACGGCGCCCGCCGCTGGATCTTCATCGGCGGCCAGGGCCTGCAGCCCAGCGAGGTCGCCAAGGTCGCTTGCGTGATGCTGGCGGCCACGCTCGTGTCGCGGCGGCCCGCGGAGCTGGAGACGCCGCGCGGGTTCGTGCGCGTCGCGGCGATCACGATCGTCCCGGCCGCCGCCCTCATCATGCTCGAACCCGACCTGGGGACGATGCTGGTGCTCGTCGCGGCCGTCGTCGCCGTGCTCGTCGCGGCCGGCGCCCGCCTGCGCTACCTGTTCACGGCGGCTGCGCTCGGGCTGGCGACGATCTTGGCCATGATCGTCGTCGAGCCCTACCGGCTTCAGCGCCTGACGACGTTCCTGAACCCCTGGAATGACGCGCAGGCGAGCGGCTACCAGGCGACCCAGGCGCTCATCTCGATCGCCTCGGGCCACTTCTTCGGGGTGGGCCTCGGCAACTCCGTCCAGAAGTTCGGCTTCCTTCCCGAGCAGGGCACCGACATGATCACCGGCATCATCGGCGAGGAGCTCGGCCTCGCCGGCCTCATCGTCCTGCTGGCGCTGTACGTGGCGCTTGCCTGGTGCTGCTTCCGCATCGCGCTCAACTGCAAGGAGCTGTACGGCAAGCTCCTCGCCACGGGGATCACCGCCATCATCATCGGGCAGGCGTGCATCAACGCCGGCGCCGCCCTCGGCCTGCTGCCGCTCACCGGCGTGCCGCTGCCGCTGGTGTCGCTCGGCGGCACCAACCTCGTCGTCGTCCTCGCCGGTGTCGGGATCTTGCTCAACATCGCCACCAATCGAAGGAGCTACATTGTCGTCAGCGCTCAGCGGGGTGACCGTGCTGCTCGCGGCGGGCGGGACCGGCGGGCATCTGCAGCCGGCGCTCGCGGTCGCGGCTGAGGCGGAGGCTCGCGGGGCGCGCGTCGTGGTCGTGACGACGCCCTCCCAGGTGGGGCGCGTCGCCGCGCAGTACCAGACCTTCGCGCTCGAGCTCAAGGGCTTCTCGCGCCGCTTCGCGCCGCGCGAGTACGCGACGACGCTGCGCCTGCTCGCCGCCGCCGCACCCCGGGTCGAGCGCATCCTCAGGGAGGTACGGCCCGACGTCGCCATCGGCGGCGGCGGCTTTGCCAGCGGGCCGGTCGTGGCGCTGGCGGCGCTGCGCGCCGTGCCGGCGCTGGCGCTGGAGGCCGATGCGCATCTCGGCGTGGCCAACCGCATGCTGCGCCCGTTCGTGCGGCGCGTCTGCCTCAGCTTCCCCATCGCCGGGCTGAGGCCGCCCAAGTTCGTCCTGACAGGGCGGCCCCTGGCCGCCGGCCAGCTCTCCGCCTCGGCCGAGGATGGTCGCGAGGCGTTCGCTCTCGCCGCCGATCTGCCGGTCGTCCTTGCCTTCGGCGGCAGCCAGGGCGCGCAGAGCATCAACCGCGCCTGTATCGACGCCTTCGGCGGCCGGCCGCTGGACTTCCAGCTGGTCCACGTCTGCGGGCCGCGCAACCATGCCGTGGTGCTTGCCGAGCTCGAGGCGCACGGCGAGCGGTTTGAGCGGTACCACCTGGTGCCCTACACTGACCGTCTGGCCGGGGCCATGGCGGCCGCCGACCTGGTGGTGGCGCGCTCGGGCGGATCCGTTGCCGAGCTCGCCGCCCTCGGCAAGCCGGCCGTGCTCGTCCCGTATCCACACGCGACCGCCGATCACCAGCGCAAGAACGCGCGCTGGATGGTGGACGGCGCCGCCGCGCTCCTGGTGGACGACGCCGGGCTGGACGGCGAGAGGCTGCGCGGCCTCGTCGCAGGGCTCCTCGGCGACCGTGCGCGTTTGGCGGCCATGGCCGCCGCCAGCGCCGCCCTCGGGCGGCCAGACGCTACTGCCAGAGTCGTCGACGAGGTCGAGAAGATCGTGAAGAGACGAGGGGACGCATGAAGGACGAAGCGCCGAGAGATCTCCCGCAGCCGGTCCACTTCATCGGCATCGGCGGGGCCGGCATGAGCGGCATCGCGGTGGTGCTGGCGACGCTCGGCGTCGAGGTCACCGGCTCCGACCTCAAGACCTCCCGGTACACCCGCCGTCTGGAGGAGGCAGGCATCACCGTCACCGTGGGGCACGACGCCGCCAACCTCGCCGGCGCCGCGCTCGTCGTGATCTCCTCGGCGATCCCGGAGGCCAACCCGGAGCTGCGCGCTGCGCGCGCCGCCGGGCTGCCCGTGCTGCGCCGGGCCGAGATGCTGGCGCGGATCATGGCGATGCGCCGCGGCATCGCGGTCGCCGGTACGCACGGCAAGACGACCACGTCCTCGATGATCTCCCACGTGCTCATCAAGCTCGGCATGGAGCCCACGTTCCTCGTCGGCGGCGAGCTCAACGACATCGGCTCCAACGCCGGCGTGGGCGCTGGAGAGTGGCTCGTGGCCGAGGCCGACGAGAGCGACGGGAGCCTGCTGTACCTGCGGCCGGAGGTCGCGGTGGTCAGCAACGTCGAGCTCGACCACCACGCCAACTACGGCTGCCTCGATGACGTCCACGACGTGTTCCGCCGCTTCGTTGCCCTGCTGCCCGCGGACGGACTGCTGGTCGTGGTCGCCGGTACGGGCGGGGAGGAGCTCGCCGGGCACACGGCGGCGAAGACCGTCTGCGTCGGCATCGGCGCCGGCGACCTCGAGGCGACCGTCGCCCGCGTCGACGACCGCGGCAGCGAGTTCTCCGTGGCCGCGGGCGGCGTCGAGCTCGCCCGGGTGGAGCTTCGCGTGCCGGGGGAGCACAACGTCCTCAACGCGCTCACGGCGCTCGCCGTCCTGCGGCATACCGGCGTCTCGCCGGCCGACGCGGCGCCGCACCTGGCTACGTTCAGCGGCGCCGCGCGCCGCTTCCAGGAGATCGGCCGCCACGACGGCGTCCTCATGGTCGACGACTACGCTCACCATCCCACGGAGATCACGGCGACGCTCACGGCCGCGAAGCAGGGCGACCACGGCCGCGTCATCGCCGTCTTCCAGCCGCACCTGTTCTCGCGCACCCGCTACCTCCAGCGCGAGTTCGGGCAGGCGCTCACCCTGGCCGACGAAGCCATCGTCACCGACATCTTCCCAGCGCGCGAAGAGCCGGAGCCCGGCGTCACCGGCAAGCTCATCGTGGACGCCTACCTCACCGAAAGGCCGGGCGGGCCGGTGTCGTACCTTCCGCGCATCTCTGACGTGGTGGACAACCTCGCGACGCGTGTGCGTCCCGGCGACCTCGTCCTCACGCTGGGCGCGGGCGATGTCTTCCGCGCCGGCGAGCTCCTGCTGGCGAGGCTCGCCGGTCAAGGGGAAGACCTTGCCGGCGCCGAATAGTCACTCATAGCTGTTCTCACGCGAGAGGGTCGGCGCCATGGCCAAAGGAGGCGGATCGAACCGCCCGCGATTTCGTCTGCTCCCGACGGTCCTGCTCACCGCGGCGATCCTCGCGGTGCCGACCGTCGTCTACGCGTGGGGCCGCAACTCCGTATCGTTCTCCGTCCGCACCGTCACCGTGAACGGTGACCATCTGCTGCGTGGCAAGCGCGCGCTGCGGCTCCTGCAGCAGGACTACCTGGGTCACAACCTCTTCACGGTCACCAGCGGGGACGTGACCAAGACGCTGTCGGCCATCCCGTTCGTGCGCGCCGCGAGCGTGAACCGCGACTTCCCGCAGACGCTGCGCGTCACGGTGATGGAGTACCGCCCCGCCGCCTACGTCCTGTCGGGCGGCGCCTGGTTCCTGGTCGCCGAGGACGGCCACGTGATCGCGCCGCTGAAGAAGGCGGCCGCCGGCGCGGAGCCCGCGGCGAAGGTCGCGTCTCCATCGGCATCGCCGACCCCGGCGGCGTCGGCGAGCGCCTCGCCGTCGGCGACGTCGGCGGGCGCTTCAGAAGCGCCGACGGACGGCGCTTCGCCGTTGCCGACGGACGGCGCCTCGCCGGCGACTCCGCTGGCGCCGTCGTCCGGCGGCGCCGACGGGCTCCCGGCGCCCACAGGTAAGGCGGCCGCCCTGCGGACGCGCCTGGAAGCCGGTCCGCCGGACCCCGCATTTACGCTTCCGCGCCTGTCCACGGCCGCCGCCCTGCGCCAGGGCGGCACGGTGGAGGACCCGCGCGTCGCGGCGGCGCTGCCGGTCATCGCCGGCCTGCCGCCGGACCTGCGCGCCCGGCTGCTCGTGGTCGAGGTGAGCCCGGTGCGACAGCTGACTCTTCTCTTCCTCCACGGACCCACGGTGACGTGGGGGGACACCAAGCGCTCGCAGGCAAAGACGCTGGCTCTCCAGGCGGTGCTGGCGCGCTACGCACAGACGCACAAGACGTGCGTCTTCGTCGACGTGTCGCTCCCCGATCTGGTGCTGGCGCGGCCGGTCCTCAAGTGACGGTCGAGGGCATTCCTCAAGTGGTGGTCGAGGCCTTCACCCGGGAGGTCTGGGGACGGATGTCGATTGACACCCCAGAGGGCCGTCAGTATGTTAACTCGCAGGGCGGCGGCGGGGCATGTCCGGCCTCTCCCGCGCTCGTTAGAGTTCCTGCAAAACAGCGGTATTTCCGGCTCAGATCTCCAGGTCGACGGCAAGTCTCAGGTGGTACCTGAGGGTCTGCCGAAGACTTCGACGGCGAGTCTCGACCACGACAGGAGGGTCAGCACCATGATGGACGCTTCAGCGAACTATCTCGCCGTCATCAAGGTCGTCGGCGTGGGCGGCGGCGGCACCAACGCCGTCAACAGGATGGTCGACGCCGGGCTTCGCGGCGTGGAGTTCATCGCCGTCAACACCGATGCGCAGGCGCTGCAGATGTGCGACGCCGACGTCAAGATCCACATCGGCAGCAAGATCACCCGGGGCCTCGGCGCCGGGGCCAATCCCGCCATCGGTCACCAGGCCGCCATCGAGAGCAAGGACGAGCTGCGCGACGCCCTCAAGGGCGCCGACATGGTGTTCGTCACCGCCGGCAAGGGGGGCGGCACCGGCACCGGTGCGGCACCCGTGATCGCCGAGCTGGCCAAAGAGCTGTCCGCTCTCACGGTCGGCGTGGTGACGCGCCCGTTCGCCTTCGAGGGCAAGCGGCGCGCGCGCCAGGCCTCTGACGGCATCCAGCTGCTGCGGGAGAAGGTCGACACGCTGATCGTGATCCCCAACGACCGTCTGCTCCAGGTCGTCGAACGGCGCACGTCGGTCATCGACGCCTTCAAGGTCGCCGACGACGTGCTGCGCCAGGGCGTGCAGGGCATAACGGACCTCATCACGGTGCCCGGCCTGATCAACCTCGACTTCGCCGACGTGCGCACGATCATGAAGGACGCCGGCTCGGCCCTCATGGGCATCGGCGTCGCCGGCGGCGAGAACCGCGCCGTCGAGGCGGCGCGCGCCGCGGTCAGCTCGCCGCTCCTCGAGGCCAGCGTCGAGGGCGCGCGCGGCATCCTCCTCAACATCACCGGCGGCAGCGACCTCGGCCTCTTCGAGATCAACGAGGCCGCGGAGATCATCTCGAGCGCGGCCGACAACGACTGCAACATCATCTTCGGCGCGGTCATCGACCCGCAGCTCGGCGACGAGGTACGCGTGACGGTCGTCGCCACCGGTTTTGATGGTCCGCTGTCGGGCGAGGCCCCGCGCGAGACGACCGCGCGTGAGCCCAAGGGCACGCCGCTGTTCGCGGAGGAGCACAGGCCGTCGTTCGAAGTAGACGACAACGTGCTCGACATCCCGAGCTTTCTGCGCGACCACTGAGCAGGCGCGGCGCCGTGGCCGCAAGTTGCGCGGCCTCTCGCGGTCCGGTACCCTCTCTAGCGCTTGACGGCCCCTTCGGGCCGCTGGCGCAGTGACCTTTTGAGAAAGCACAGAAACCTCATCATCCTGCTGGTGATGGCCGCCCTGGTGGTGGCCTCGCTGTACTTCATCATCCCTCCGGGCGTGAAGACGCACCTCGGCCTCGACCTCCAGGGCGGCCTCGAGATCGTCTACACCGCCAAGACGGCGACCGGCGCCGCGCCGTCCGCCGACCAGATGGACCAGACGGTCAGCATCCTCGACCGGCGCGTCAACGGTCTCGGCGTCACCGAGTCGGCGATCCAGAAGCAGGGCACCGATCAGATCTCGATCTCGCTGCCGGGCATCAAGAACACGCAGCAGGCGCTCAACGTGATCGGCAAGACGGCGCAGCTCGAGTTCTACTACGATGACCCGCAGCACCGGCCGGTCGGCCCGGTCGCCACCAAGGACGAGGCGCTCAAGCAGCTCAAGGCGCAGGGCGTGCCGGCGACGAAGATCGCGCAGCTCGCGGCCACGGGCACGACCTACGGCGCGCCGCCCAACTACTCGCTCGTCGAGGCCAAGCCGGGCGTCTTCGGCAACGCGACCTCGGTCTGGTTCGTGTACAAACGCCCGCCGGCCATGGTCGGGTCCGCCATCTCCAAGGCCACGGCCGGCTTCAACAGCTCCACGGGCAAGCCCAACGTGCTCATCGACTTCACGGCCGCCGGCAGCAAGCAGTTCCAGGACATCACGCGGAACCTGTATCGCACCGGCCTGCTCAAGGGGCAACCACAGACCTTCGCCATCGTGCTCGACAACGTGATGAGCTCGGACCCGCAGATCGACTACACCGACCCGACGCTGCGCGACGGCATCAGCGGCGGGGCCGAGATCAGCGGCGGCAACATGACCGTGCAGGACTCCAAGGATCTGGCGCTGGTGCTCAACATCGGCGCCCTGCCGGTCCGGCTCGCGGTCGCCGAGCAGCGCTCGGTCTCGGCCACCCTCGGCAAGGACTCGCTCCACCAGGGCCTCATCGCCGGCCTCATCGGCCTCGGCATCGTGCTCGTCTACATGCTCGCCTACTACCGCTTCCTCGGCCTCGTCGCCGACCTCGCGCTCATCGTGTACGGCATCCTCCTCTGGGGGCTGTTCAACGCCATCCCCGTGACGCTCACGCTGCCCGGCATCGCCGGCATGATCCTCACCATCGGTGTGGCCGCGGACGCGAACGTCGTCATCTTCGAGCGCATCAAGGAAGAAGTGCGCCACGGCAAGACCGTACGCTCGGCGGTCAACTCGGGCTACTCGCGTGGCTTCAAGACCATCCTCGACGCCAACATCCTGACGATGCTCACGGCGGCCGTGATCTTCGTGTTCGCCACGGCGCAGCCCAAGGGCTTCGCGCTGACGCTCATCCTCGGCGTGCTGGTCAGCATGCTTACCGCCGTCCTGTTCACGCGGGCGATGCTCGGCGTGCTCGCCGGCTTCGCCTTCTTCAGCAAGCCGGCGTTCATGGGCGTGCGCACGAGCCAGATCGAGACGGCGGCGGTCAGCGAAGGCCGCACCGCCGCCAGCCGCAAACGCCGCGCGACGACCTCCACGGCCCCGGCCGCGGAAGGCGACGCGGCGCCCGCGACGGCCACCGCCGGCGCCGCCACTGCGGCGGCGCAGGACGCCGGCGCGACCACCGGGAGCCGCACCTCGACGTCCCGCAAAAAGAAGAAGAGGCGGAGATAGTCCTTGAACTTCTTCCGGCGCATCTACAGCTTCGACTACATGGGCCACAAGAAGTGGTGGTTCGCCCTCTCGGCGATCATCATCGGCGCCGGCCTCATCAGCCTGTTCGCAAAGGGCGGCGGTAACCCGCTCAAGGGCCTCAACTACGGCCTCGAGTTCAAGGAAGGCACGCGCATCGCGGTGATCTTCACGAAGCCCGCGGCGCTCGGCGACGTGCGCGCCGTGGTGACTGCGCAGGGCCATCCGGACGCCGTGATCCAGCAGGTGACGAACTCGTCCGGCAAGTCGTCCTTCCAGATCCAGACGAGCACGCTCGACCCCGCGCATCAGGCGGCGCTCCAGACGGCGCTGGACCAGCGCTTCTCCATCGACCCGCAGGGGGGCTGGAACCTCTCCCTCGTGGGGGCCACGTTCGGGCACCAGGTGGTGAGCTCGTCGCTCAAGGCGATCGTCATCGCCTTGCTGCTGATCCTCGGCTACGTCACGTTCCGCTTCCAGTGGAAGTTCGCCGTGGGGGCGATCGCCGCCGAGCTCCACGACCTGCTCGTCGTCGTCGGCATCTACTCGCTCACCGGCCGCGAGGTCACCACGGCGACGATCGCCGCGGTGCTCACGATCCTCGGCTACTCGCTCTACGACACGGTCATCGTGTTCGACCGCATCCGCGAGAACCAGCCCAAGCTCAATCGCATCCCCTATGGGGACATGGTCAACGTCTCCATCTGGGAGACGCTGACGCGCTCGATCAACACGACGATGATCACGCTGCTGCCGGTCGTCTGCCTGCTGCTCTTCGGCGGCGCGACGCTCAAGGACTTCGCCTTCGCGCTGCTTGTCGGCATCCTCTCCGGCGCCTACTCGTCGATCTTCGTCGCCAGCCCGATCACGACGATCCTGAAGGAACGCGAGCCGCAGTACCGCAAGCTCAAGCTCGCGGCTCGCCCCGAGAAGACCTGACTGCACCCTCAGCCCGCACCTGAGCCTCATTCAAGGATGGGCTGAGGAGATGGGCGCGGGACTCAGGTTCCCCGAGAGAGTCACCCCGGAACCTGCCAATACTTCCGTGGATCCTCTTTACAAGCTGCACACGGCGTCCTAACGTCGCCCCTGCGCCTCCGGCCCCGGGGGCGGTCGGCCGGATCGGATCCCGTGGTCGAGTCACACGCCCGTCGTGTGTCGCAACCCGGAGGGACGTAGATGACGAGCAGCAAGACCCCTTCTTCGCGCGCGGGCGGCGGCGAGCGCGGCGCCCGCCTTCGGCTCCTCGCGCCGGCGCCCTCCGGATCGGAGCCGCCGGTCCTGCAGCTCAGGGGCGAGTTCGACCTCGACACCGTGCCCGAGATCGATCGCTTCCTGCGCCGCCGGCTGGGTCCGCTCTATCACCAGCAGCACCTTGTCATCGACCTCGAGCGGACCACCTTCGTGGACTCCAGCTTCGTCGCCTTCCTGATACGGCTGGTGGGCGACCAGCGTGCCAAGCGCAAGGAACTGGTGCTGGCCCGCCCTCACGGCCAGGTGAGGCGCGTCGTGGCCCTCGTGGGGCTGCACAACATCGTCCCCGTGTACGAGTCGGTGGAGGAGGCGGTCGGCGCGCTGGTGAGGGGGTCGCTGCCCGTGATACCGCCCGCGTTCAGGACGGCTCGCTCAGACGCCTCGTAGTAGCCTGCGAGTGGCCTGCCGGGCGACCCGCGGCAAGCGCGGCGCGTCAGCTGGCGCGGCGGATGCCTTCCGCTTCGTTCGGGTGACGGGCCGCCATGACCCGCGCCTGGAAGGCCTTCATGCGGCAGGCGTCGCTGCAGTACTTCTTGGCCGGGTTCGTCGTCGCGAACTCCCGGCCGCACGGGTCGAAGGCGCAGCGCCTCGCGATCTCTTCGCGCTCGCTGGACTTGCGACTGCCGCGATGGAAGTCGTCCCGCCACTCGCCTCCGTGCAGCGCACAGACGCTCGACGGGTTGTACGCCGACAATCTCGTGCCGCAGCCTTCGACGACGCAGATCCGACCGATGCCATATGTCTTTGTCTTCAACATCTCTTCAGCCAAGCTCTCGTCTGCCGGGAGGAGTGTGCCCGGGCGGGGCGCTCAGACTCAGGGCCCCGCCGCTTTGACGGCCTCGACGCGGGTGGCGTAGATACCGAAGATCCTGTCGAGGCCGGTGATCTCGAAGATCCGGATGATGTTCTCGTCTGTGCAGACTATGTCGAGATTGCCGTTGCGCGGCCGCACGCGCTTGGCGCCGCTCACGAGCACGCCTAGCGCCGTGGAATCGATGAACGTGACGTCCGAGAGGTCGACGATCACCCGCCTCGCGCCGCCTTCGATGCCGTTGAGCAGGACTTCCTTGAACTGCGGCGCGGAGTAGATGTCGATCTCGCCCTCGAGGACGACGACGCCGACTTCAGCGGAGGGCGTCAGGTACTCGACGCGGAACTGGGGCCTCTCCTCCATACACGCCTCCTCCCCTTTGCGCGGCAGGGGGCGCGGCTGACCGCTCTGGACCCCCCGGTGCATGTGAACCGATACTTTCCTGAGCCTCGAGCCGCTAAACCCGGAAGCAGGGCTCACGAGGCTCGCGGCGGGTTCGGGGCGAGCCCGCGGGGCCGCGGCCGGCCGGGGCGGGAGCGCACTCAGCGCGGCGCGGGGAG
>Ga0118677_10001992_pt1 | contig 42192 bp, 18 predicted proteins | sample AliMusrvi5mmetaG_FD_86154 | JGI IMG/M metagenome (GOLD analysis project Ga0118677, IMG submission 86154)
ATGAACATGAACTATTGTAAAACCACAAATTTTAAACTAATTCGCGTATGAACGGAACTAAAGGGAAGCTTTGGCAAAAAATGCTTTTATTTGGAGTATTGCTAATGTTAAGTCAACAGCTGTTTTCTCAGATAAAAGGTAAAGTGTCCGATGCTAACGGGGCGCCAATCCCCGGTGTAACAATTGTAGAGAAAGGAACCAATAATGGTGTGCTTTCTGATTCTGAAGGGATGTATCAAATCAAGATTCAAAATACGCAAGGAGCGGTTCTTGTCTATTCTTTTGTTGGTTTGCTGTCGCAGGAATTTCCGGTTGCCGGAAAGACCACAATTAATGTCACGTTAAAAGAGGCTGTTGTTGACATTGAACAAGTCGTTGTTGTAGCTTATGGAACGCAGAAAAAGGTATCCGTTACAGGTGCCGTAGCTTCAGTTCCGATGGCCCAGTTAAAACAGAGTAATGCCGGTAGTTTGGCAATTGCATTAGCTGGTAGGTTACCTGGTTTGGTCTCTATTCAATCAGCGGGTGGTCAGCCAGGCCGCGATGATGCAACAATGTATTTGCGTGGTGCTGCCACAACAAATGGTAAAGCTCCGTTAGTCCTTATCGACGGAGTTCCCCGGGATAATATACGTACGATTGACGCTAACGAGGTAGAATCAGTGACTGTACTGAAAGATGCTTCTGCCACTGCTGTATTTGGTGTACGTGGTGCCAACGGGGTTATCCTGATCACTACCCGACGCGGTGTGGAAGGGAAAGCAGAGTTGACAGTTAATGCTTTACAGAGTTTCACTTCATTTACACGCGAACCTGAACGTCTTCATTCAGTTGACTATATGAAACTGCGCAATGAAGCATCAGCCAATGACAATATATCCCCGCTTCCATTTTCTCAGGCGGTAATGGATAAATATGCCAATCCACTTGCAGGGCTGAGCCCAAGTGATCCCGATTACACACATAAAGCCATGGTATTAAATTACATGTACCCTGACCATGACTATTATCGTGAGACTATTTCCCAATATGCACCATCTACACGTATTAATGTAAATGCAAGTGGTGGTACCGATAAACTGACCTATTTTATTAATGGAGCTTATTTTCACCAGGGTGGTAACTTAAAGTCTGAACCTAAATCGGCTTTGGGATATGATCCCTCCTCCTGGATGGACCGTTATAACTTCAGGGCTAATTTAGATTATAAAGTTTCCAAGACAATTAAAGCATTTTTAAATATTGGCAGCTACATCGAACGAGTGAACATGCCCTCGGCAACACTGTATGGTGGCGATACCGCATGGATGATGACCGACTTAATCTATCAGGCGCAAACGATTCTTCCTATCACTCCCGGTCCAACAACATTAGCCGGTTTTGGAGTAGCTCCAGGGCAAATTATATATCCGACTTATCTGGACAGAACTGCATTTGAGATCATGAACAGGTATGGTTATCGCAATGAGGTGAGATCGAACCTTAATTCATCATTTGGTTTGAACTGGGATTTGGGAACTCTCGTTACAAAAGGGTTAAGTGCAAAGGGGATGATCTCCTATGATTCCAAGTCAACTTCAGCAGAGGATGGATATAAAAACGAACGTCAGTATTCTGCAAACGTTAATGCTGCAACTGATCAGCTGACCTATGCCGTTAGCCGTGCAAATGAAACCATGCTTGCCATCGCTAAGGGGGTCGATTCCCGTTATAACATCAATATGCAGGGATCGATCAATTACATGAGGACCTTTGGAGGTAAACACAGCGTTACTGGTATGATTCTGGGACAGCGCGACTATTGGGAAACCACTGCCGGAGAGATCCCCTATAATGTGGTCGGTTTATCAAGCCGTTTTACCTATAGCTACAATAATCGTTATCTTGCTGAAGTAAATATGGGTTACAATGGTTCAGAGCAGTTTGCTCCAGGAAACAGGTATGGTTTTTTCCCTGCCGTATCACTGGGTTGGGTTGCCAGTAACGAAAATTTCCTAAAAGAGAACAAGATAATTACTAATCTTAAATTAAGGGCATCTTACGGTAAGGTCGGTAACGATCAAATGGGATCCTCACGTTTCCTATATCAGAGTAATATTTCCACGACCGTGGGAACAAATGCTAACGCACCACTTCCAAGTTTAGGATTGTTACAGAATTCGTCAACGGGCACAGGCATCACTCAGGGACTTTTAGGGAATACCAGCATCTCCTGGGAAATCGCAAAGAAGCAGAATTTTGGTCTTGATATACAATTACTTAAAGATTTCAACTTCACCTTCGATTATTTTATCGAAAACCGGAGCAATATCCTGATCTCGCGCGGAACCGTCCCTGTATTTCAGGGCGTTCCACTGGGAAACCTTCCAAAAGTAAACATGGGATTGGTCGACAATCACGGATTTGAAGCTGAAATTAACTACAATAAGAGCTTTACAAAAGATTTTTCACTGACGGTTATGGGTAACTATGGGTTTAACCGTAATAAGGTGAAATTTCTTGATGAGCAGATCCGCGACGAAACATATATGATGAGATATGGATCTACCGGTTACCGGCTTGGTCAGGCAACCGGCTATGCGATTGATTACAGTAATGGCAACGGCTATTTTAATTCTGCTGAGGAGTTGGCAGTTTATTCGGCTAAGACAAAATATGCATCAGGTTCGCCCCGTGTCGGTGATTTTAAATACATCGACCAGAATGGGGATGGCGTTGTAGATAGCAAGGATATCGTTCCGATCGGCTATTCAAGTATCCCGGAAATCAACTTTGGTCTCACTATCGGCGTTCATTACAAGGCTTTTGAATTAACCACCTTTTTCCAGGGTGTAGCACATTATTCAAGTAATTATGCGAACCAGGGTACTTATGAAAATACCAAGCTGGGTACTTACTTTGGATATACCAGAACAGCATGGACAGCAGCGCGTTATGCAGCAGGTGAGAAAATAACCTATCCTGCACTTAGCACGTTAAGTAATGCAAATCACAGGGCCAACAGCTTCTTTATTATGGATCGCTCATTTGTCAGATTAAAGAATCTTGAGCTGGCTTACACACTTCCGGAAGGAGCACTAAAGATGCTGGGAGTTCACAAGATGCGTCTGTTTATAAGTGGAGACAACTTATTTACATGGGCTAACCTGAGAATGGCTCACCTTGATCCGGAAACTTCAGGATCACTCACCTATCAGCAGACAAAAATGAAAAACATTGGAGTGAACATTACTTTCTAATCTTCAAATTATAGAAAATATGAAAATTAAATATATCGTTTTACCACTTACATTATTGATAATAACCTTTGGTTCGTGCAAAAAGGCGTTGGATATGGCGCCTGACGGTAAATTGACCATGGATCAGGTTTTTGCCGATAACGATAAAGTTGGGGCATTCCTTAACAGTTGTTATACGAATATGCCCGCAAAAGGGACAAGATATTATTTCTGGATGAGAGGTCCCGTTGATGCCAGTGATGAAGCATGGGATACTGACGCTGAGGCTGAGCCTTCCCTTGTTTCCGGTCGCTGTTATAATGGAGATGCTTCCGCAAGCAGTCACCCGCTGACCAATATCAGTTCTGATATGGGAAATGGTGATTATTATGCAAGGTACTGGAATTCAATCAGCAATTGTTCTGTATTTATTAGTCGGATTGACAAAGCTACTGTATTGAGCGAAACTGACAGAAAAAGGTGGAAAGCTGAAGCATACCTGCTCAGGGCTTATTATTATTCTGAATTATTAAAATGGTTCGGTCCTGCACTGGCGATTGAAAAAGTACCTTACAATTATTCTGATGACTTCTCTAAATTGGTAAAAGAGAGTTATTACAATGTAGCCAAATTTATCATGTCGGATTGCGATGTGGCTTTGGGTACTGCTGAATTGCCCTGGAGGATAACAACAGCCAGTGAGGCTGGACGTGTAAATAAAGCGATGGCTGAGGCAATCAAATCGAAAATGATCCTTTTTGCCGCCAGTCCGCTCAACAACGGAGGGAAAGATTACTGGCAGGAAGCTTATACCGTAAACAAAGCCTCTTTGGCAAATTTGAAGGCAAATGGTTATGCGCTTTATAATAATGTAAATTTTCCACAAACCTTTCTTTCGGATGTTGCCTATATTGGAACGACCAAGAATACAGCATCTGCCATTTATAATGAATATTTTTGTAATACCATGGCTTATTCATCCACTCCGGTAGACCAGGAAACGATCTATCAGAGCCGTGATGGTCAGGGTAATATTTGGGATATTGATGGTATTGGTGCACAAGATGGTTACAAATCGGGAACTTGTCCCTCACAGGAGTTGGTTGATTCTTATGAAACAAGTGATGGGCAGCCTGTTCTCAATCTGGCAACTCCTTACCTGGATGATCAGCACCTGCAGCCAAACTACAATACTGCAAATACCTTGTATTCTGCATCCAATCCTTATGCTAACAGGGATCCACGTTTCTATGCTTCCATTTACTATAATGGTTCAAAAAGGAAATGTTCATGGAGTTTTCCTGAGGTTCCTCAATCTTTCGAGAATTACCCGGCAGCAGCGGGCAACAGGACCAGAATCATTTCAACCTACATCGACGAGCCACAGACAGGTATCCATGCGACTACCAGAAAGGCAACGCGTACCGGATATTTTGAAAGGAAGTTTTTACATCCCAATGCAGGAAATGATAATCCGGTCGGTGGTGCCAATTATAAACTTTTCCGTCTGGGCGAGGTGATTCTCAATTTTGCAGAAGCTGCTGCAAACGCAGGTGTATTGGCTGAAGCTACAACAGCTGTTAATGAGATCAGAACAAGGGCGGGGATGCCGAACATACCCTCATCATTATCAAAAGACGATTTAATCTTACGGATCAAGAATGAACGCAGAGTCGAACTTGCTCTGGAGGAAAACCGTTACTTCGATATTCGTCGCTGGTCTGCACCTACCGCTGACCTTGCCAAAACAGACCGTTGGGTTACTGCCATGGCAATTACCAGAAAATCTGATGGTACTTATACTTATGCCCGTCGTACGGTTCGTGCCAATGAGCGTAAGAATTATACCAATAAGTGGCTTTGGTTACCCATTCCTCTGAATGAGGCAAACGCCTTAAAAGCCAGTACAGGTGTTGATTGGCAAAATGCGGGTTGGTAGCAATTATAGTTATTTAAAGGCCTTAAAATGATAAATCATATGATACATAAATTAACGATAAAAAGAACATTGCTGCTGGCGTTTATGTTCATGTTCTCCCTTGGGACAACAGTTAGCGCGCAGAAACTGGCAGCTACTTTCAATGGGATTGTTACTGATGAGTTTGGAAAACCACTCGCAGGGGTAACGATCAATGATGAAAGTGGCAATACCGGAACAACTACCAATTTAAAGGGTGAATACTCCATCATTAATTCGGAAATCAAGCAGCTTGTTTTCTCCGACATTGGTTATAATACAAAAAAGATAGCCACTGGAGATAAGGAACGGATTGATGTTCAGTTGAAATGGGACGCACACAAAAAGAGCGAAGTGATTCAGTTGGGCTATACCTCCCAGCTAAGAAATGATATTTCGGGATCTGTCGCAACAGTAAGTGGTGCTGAACTTGAAAAATCACCGGTAGCAAACCTGACCCAGGCTTTTGCCGGACGTCTTGCAGGATTAACTACTCAGGAGACCTCCTCCGAATTGTCGAGGGCAAATACCAATTTGTATATCCGTGGTCTTTCTGGAGCCAGGAGTAATGGTCCGATGGTAATGATCGATGGAATTATTGTTGCTTATAACAGTAACCAGACCCTCGACTATATCAGTGCCAATGAAATCGAATCCGTAACAATACTCAAAGATGCTTCAACAGAAGCGCTGTATGGTATTCAGGGAGCAAATGGTTTGATGGTTATTACGACCAAACGCGGTAAAAAAGGGGGCGCTCAGATCACTGCCAGTCTTGATCAGTCGATGCAGCAGGGAATTACCCAGCCAACATTCTATAATTCGACTGATTATGCCAATATGCGAAATCAGGCTGCCTACAATGACGGACATGGACTGAACTATCTGTTCAGCGCCAATCAGATTGCAAAATACACTGCCGGCAATAATCCCAAGTATCCCAATAACAACTGGTACGACAGATACATGAAGAGTTTTGCCTCGATGCAGCGGGTTGGCGTTAATGTTACAGGTGGAAATGACAAGGTACGGTATTATTCAAATATTAATTTCATGCATCAGGGTGGTCAGTTCATTACAGACCAAAGCAAATATGAACCTGGTGCAAACAATACCTGGGTAAATTATCGCTCGAATGTCGATATGAACCTGAATAAGTACCTTAAAGCTTATGTACGGTTAAGCGGGAATATTAAAAGAGAACGGACAGCCGGTTCCAGTAACGCGGCTATTTATGCCAGCCTTTTCCAGCTTCCCCCTACCATGTACGGACCTACAACACCAGATATCCTTGATCCTAAAACCGGCGCTGTCGTAACTCCGGGTTCGGTAATTACCACTGAACGTGTTGCAAACCCTACCTATGGAATGCTGAACCGGTCAGGTTATACCAGGGCTACTGTAACCAATATTACCTCACAGTTTGGTCTCGATCTTGATATGAGCTTTCTTACCAAGGGGTTGAGTTTGAAGGGAATCTTTGCTTATCAGACCAATGCAGTTGGTGTTCTGTCTACAACTCAGAATTATGAGCGCTGGTCAAGGACAAGTAATCTTGATACCCTTTTATTCACAAAGAAGGGATCAGAAACCAATACTCCTTTAGCTTATAGTAAGTCACACTCTTTCTATTATCACCTTACTTATAATGCTGCTTTAAACTATAACCGCAGTTTTGATAAACACCAGGTTGGCGGTATGGCTTATTTTTTCTATCAAAACCTTACCAAAGCAGATAATAGCGTTCCTGGATTACTTCCTTATAACAGGATTAGCTCTGGTGCAGAGGGTACTTATGGTTATGACAACAGGTATCTGCTTAAACTTGATGTCGGTTATTCAGGTTCCGAGCAGTACGCCCGCAGTCACCGGTATGTTGCAACTCCTTCAGTTTCTGCTGCATGGGTCGCATCAAACGAAGCTTTCATGGCTGATCTGATATGGTTGAGTAATTTGAAGATAAGGGGTTCATATGGTAAAACAGCCAACGATCAGAGCGGACTTGCCCGTTTTGCCTATCTCGATAACATCACTGTTACCGGTGGCGGAAATGTTGGATACCTTCAGTACAGTGTCAATGAAAACCAGACTGGCAATCCTTACATCCAGGCTGAGGTCTCCACGAAACAAAACCTAGGTTTGGATCTGGGATTTTTCAATGCACTCTCTGTTTCGGTAGACGTTTTCAAGGAGCGAATGGATAACATGATCGTTAGCGCCGTTTCAACTGTACCTCTTTATCAGGGGATTCCGTTAGCCAACTATCCTCAGAATAATGTGGGTATTTTCGAAAACAAGGGTTATGAGCTTACTGCAGATTACAATAAGATGATCAATCACAACCTTACGGTTTACGTAGGCGGAATGTTTAGTTATGCGAAAAATACCCTCATCAAGGTAAATGAAGCAACTAAGTCTGCAGATTATGCTTACAGGAAAGTACAGGAAGGTTATTCCTATGGTCAGGAATTTGGGTATTTGGTTGACTACAGCAATGGCAATGGTTTCTTTAACACTGCTGCTGAACTGGCTTCAAATACACTGGTATATGGTTTTGGAACCCCTCGGGTTGGCGATCTTAAATATCAGGATCTGAACAAAGACGGAAAGATTGATGAGCGCGATAAATCTCCGATCGGTAAAGGCGCGTTGCCTTTGGTAACTTATGCTATCAGAGGTGGTGCAACTTATAAGGCGTTTGATTTAAGTTTCATTCTCCAGGGAGTTGGGCAATATTCCACGATCTATAATGGACAGGGTGTTTATGAAACCGATTATGACGGTGTTTTTGGTGCATTGCATGCAAATGCATGGACAGCTGAGAGATATGCCAGCAAAGCAAAAATTACTGCTCCGGCGCTTTCTTTGGCCCAGACCGTTAATCAACAGTCGAGTGATTACTACAACTATAACAGGTCTTATTTACGTCTGAAGAATCTTGAGGTAGGCTATACCCTTTCGGATGCAATCGCAAAAGCTATTTCGGTTGCCAAAGTGAGAGTATTACTCAGCGGACAGAACCTGATTACATGGGATAAAATGAAGTCCAAAGACTTTGGACCGGAAGGCAGTTATACCACATTCCCAGTTTACCGGGTATTCAATTTAGGTGTAAAAGTCTCTTTCTAATCGGTCGGGTAAATGTATAAATCTGAAAAATTATTTAGTATGAAAAAATATAAAATATTTACAGTCATATTTGCGACATTCCTCTTATTCTCCTGTAACGATAAGCTGGACCTGCAAAATGACGGACGTATATCTATGGACAAGGTCTTTAGTGATTATAACAGGACCCGGGGTTATCTCAATTCTTGTTACGGATATTGTCCTGCCCCATATATGGACAGAGCTTCATTCACCGATGAAGCGCAGGATGCAGATGATGTTACACCGGGTTCAAGGTATATTAACTGGTATGGTGGAAGCGTCACCACTTCAACTTATGCTGCCTATTCTTCAGATGGTAGTCCATGGGGAAATCTTTATACGGGAATACGGAAATGTAACGTATTTCTTGAGAGCATCAAGACCGCCACAGTGTATGCGACTGACGCAGAAAAAGGGCAGTGGATCGCTCAGGCACTTACGCTACGCGCACTCTACTATTTACAGCTGATTAAACGTTACGGTGGCGTCCCTATTTTTGATAAACCACTGGAGATTAATCATGATTTCACTACCGATAAAAGAGCTACGTTTGCTGAGGTTGTGAAATTTATTCTCGCCGATTGTGATAAGGCGTTAACTTATCCAGCTACACAGGATGGTTTCTCTTGGAACGTCTATGACAATCAATTCGGGATTATGACGCGTGCAGTAGCTTATGCAATTAAATCTCAGGCAGTTACTTATGCAGCAAGCCCTCTTTGGTCCGATGGTACCTATACCTGGGCCATGGCAACCGATATCAATAAGGAAGCATTGGCGCAATGTGTTACCAATGGCGGCTATAAGCTATTTGATGTTGTTCCTGCCTCCACGATCGCACAGAATCCTTATGCACTTTATTTCATTACCAGTTCCAATGATCAAAGGGCGGTTGATAAGGAAACCATTTATCAGTCAGGCGGACAGATGGCAGTGTGGCAATATGCAGGGATGCCTACGAATCCAAGTATGAGCAGAACAGGCCCATGTCCAACGCAGGATTTGATTGATAGTTATGAAATGGCTAATGGCGAAGCGCCTATTACGGGATATTCCGATGCCAGCAAATTGGTTCCTGTTGTGAATAGTGTCTCTGGTTATGATCCTGCTAATCCTTATGCAGGTCGTGATCCAAGGTTTTATGCCTCTGTTTATTACAATGGCGCAGTCAGATATCTTGATCAGCCTTTAACCACCGCCGGAATGAAATTTACGGCCACAGGATCTTTTACAGCAATTAGTACCCTATGTCCAAGCTGGGGAAATGCGATCGGTAACCTGACTTTAAGTTTGTATAAGTGGAATACTAATTATGCCAAAACTGTTGCCAGCACTCCCGTTGCTACAAATACTTTTGTGAATTTTGCTGACGGTGCAAGTCTTGAATTGATCTTTGCCGCACAGACAGCAGGTGATTATGTTTGGGAACTGAGTCATGGAACAGAAGTTGTTGGTGTCTGGAAATGGAATGAGACAAACGGAACTTCAGTTAGTTACCTAAATGGGGCTGCAGTTTCCGGTAATTACAGGAGCAGTATTGCATATACACCTGGCGTGTATTCCCTTTTAGCAGCCGGAACCTCTCAAACTCCTGTCGGAATTGCAGATGGCAAGATGGTGGAGACCTTTGTGGGTGGTGCTGAAGAGATTTCAGATGTCAGTCGCAAGAATACCAGGACAGGTTATTACCAGCGGAAATTCAATAATTACAAATCGACCCTCAGCAACAGTGCCGATGGTGCCGTCAGATTATTCCGTTTGGCAGAACTTTATCTGAACTTTGCTGAATCTGCAAACCAGTCAGCCGGACCAGATGTTGCCGTCACTTCAAGTAGTTTAACTTTAAGTGCCCGTGAAGCTGTGAATGCTGTTCGCACAAGAGCCGGTATGCCACCTTTCCCTTTAGGTATGGCTAAAGATGCGTTTGAGAAGAAGTATCGTAACGAACGCCGGATTGAACTGGCATTCGAAGAGCATCGTTTCTTCGACGTCAGACGTTGGAAAATTCTGGATCAGACCGATAAATTTGTTACCGGTATGAGAATTACCAAATCAGGTACAAATCTTACCTATAACCGCTTCAAAATCACTGACAGGAACTGTTCAACAACAAAATGGCTGATGTACCCGATCGATCAGACAGAGGTTGATAAGGTGATGGGAAATACCGGAGTTAGCTGGCAGAATCCGGGATGGTTGGATTAATTGAATTGTGCAATTTAAAATGACTGATTATAAATAAAAACACTTTGAGCTTCCAGGAACCTGTTTCTGGAAGCTCATTTTGACAAATTCATCTATTATGTCGGAATAAAATTCAGGAATATTTGAATTATATTTAGCGTATAAAACTGAAAAAAGCTAAATAAAATCTTAACATCTGATTTTCATGCAGACAACAGGCCGAACCCGACGTGATTTATTTCGAATTTGACACGCCGGGTTTTGTATCAAAAAAATCTAACTTTCTTTAAATGGACTCATTAAGAATACTTTCCGGACTAAGTTTAATCTTCCTGTTCATCCAGGGCTGCAGTTCAAATAACGATCAACGGGTAATCTATGATATAGCGGCATTTTACTGGCCTGCATATCATTATGAACCCCGGTTGGAAAGTATTTTCCCTGAGAAAAAGGGAGAATGGGAAATTATTTACCATGCAAAACCTAAGGAAATTGGTCACCTGCAACCAAAAGTTCCGTTATGGGGTTACCCGGATGAAGCTGACCCTAAAGTGATGGATAAAAAAATTGACGCAGCTGTTTCTCATGGTGTGAATGTATTCATATTTGACTGGTACTGGTACGAAGGGAAACCACTACTAGAAGATTGTATTAACAACGGCTTCCTAAAAGCCAATAATGACCGCATGAAATTTTATATCATGTGGGCTAACCATAATGCCACATCCTACTGGGATGCAAAAAATCCTAACAAAGATTCGGTTTATTTTAAGGGTGGCGTAGATCGTCCAGCCTTTAACACCATTGTCGATCGCATCATTAAAAATTATTTTTCCCAACCATCATATTATAAAATAGATGCTAAACCAGTGTTCTGTATTTATGAACTAAAAACATTTATTGATGGTTTAGGCAGCCCCGAAGCGGCAAAAAAGGCGCTCGATTATTTCCGGAAAAAAACGGTGGAAGCGGGATTCCCCGGTTTACATCTTCAGGGAATTTTGTGGTCTGCACTACCTTCAACCCTTACCGGAGTTCCGGCTGATCAGGTGAGAACTCAGGATATCGTTTTAAAATATTTCGGTTTCAACAGCTTAACTAACTATTGCTGGGCCCATCTCCAGAATCCCGATGGTGATTATGAAAAATGGGCTGATGCCTCGACCAATATGTGGAAAGATTTTAACCGCGATTTTTCTATCCCCTATTTTCCCAATGTCACCGTAGGATGGGATGCCAATCCCCGGTTTTTGACTAAAACGGGATATATTACGAATTCAACCCCAGATAAATTTTATAAATATATCATCAAGGCAAAAGGATACGCCGATGAACATAAAAATCAAAAGAAACTGATAACTGTCAATGCCTGGAATGAATGGTCTGAAGGTAGTTATCTTGAACCAGATACACTTCATGGTTTGAAGTATCTGGAGGCTATTAAAAAAGCACTAAAGGAAGAATAAAATTAATGAAGAATTTAATTTCGGGAATTGCACTTTTCATTTTTACAACAAATCTATTTGCTCAGGTAACAGTTTCGAACTATGGCAATGGGTTACCTGCAACCGATGCCCTTGGTAGAAAATTGCCTGTAAAAAGCGAAACCGGCAATCAACGAAACAAATTGGTTGGTATTTTTTACTGGACCTGGCACACCGATGGAAATGCCACATTTTCACCCGTATTAAATATTACTGATATATTAAAGCAATACCCCCTGGCTGTGAACGATGCCAGTCATCCTGCCTGGATGGGGCTTACGGGTGGAGTTTTTTGGTGGGATGAACCCTTATTTGGATACTACCGGACAACAGATGAATGGGTGCTGCGCAAACATGCCGAAATGCTTGCTGATGCTGGTGTAGACGTAGTATTCTTCGATTGCACAAATGGCACCTTTACCTGGAAATCTTCCTATACCGTCCTGCTAAAAGTTTGGGAGCAGGCCAGAATAGACGGTGTGAAAACCCCTCAGGTTTGCTTTTTGCTCCCTTTTGGCGCAAGCACCAATTCCCTGATCATACTGAATGAATTGTATACCGAACTCTACCAACCTCAATTATATCAGGATTTGTGGTTTATGTGGAATGGTAAACCCTTGATATTGGGTTATCCCGAAAGCCTAGTTACTCAAACTGGCGGCTCAGCAGCAATGAGATTTACTGCTACTTCTCCTTTTTATGCAATCAACACATCATGTCCCAGCTGGGGAAATAGTGTCGGAAATATAACCCTGACATTATATAAATGGAATTCCACCTATGCTCATAGTGTTTCCGGAACCCCCATTGCCTCGAAAACCTTTGTCAACTTTGCCGATAATGAGAAAAATGTATTGACGTTCGCAGCGCAGAGCTACGGAGATTATATCTGGGTATTAAGCAATGGTACCGAACAGGTGGGGGTTTGGAAATGGACCGACAGCGCCGATCCCGTCACAAGTTATTACGGTGGGATCCAGGTGTCGGGTAGCTACGAAAGTGAGATATCCTATAATCCCGACTTCAGTTTTACAAAACTTACTTCAGGAACAGTACATACCCCTGTTGCAGTTACTTCCGGTATCGATCAGCAGGTGATTAACAACATGAAAACATTCTTCACCTTTCGTCCCGGACAACCCGATTATGTCAGCGGTCCATCGCGTGATGATCAGTGGGGTTGGCTGGAGAACTATCCGCAACACGGTTATGCACCAAAAAGTGGCGGTGGATATGAAGAGGCAACAGTAGGAGTGGCGCAGAATGCATCGGATGCCAGCGGCGGACATGCCAGTGGTTTCAATACGCCCCTTACGTATGGCCGCAGTTATACAAAAGCAATTGGACAATCTACGCGTACCGATGCCTGGTTATACGGGCTTAATTTCCAGGAACAATGGGGCCGTGCCACAATAATTGACCCTGATTTGGTATTTGTTACCGGGTGGAACGAGTGGATTGCCGGACGGTGGTTCGACTGGGATGTGAAACCGTTTGCATTTGTCGATGAATATTCAGCAGAGAAAAGCCGTGATATCGAACCGGTAAAATCGTGGGGAAACAAGGGTGACGTCTATTACATGCAGTTAATTAGTAATATACGTAAGTTTAAAGGGATGCCCGATGAAGTGGTGGCATCGGCTGCCCAAACCATCGATCTGAATGACCTCTCCACCTGGAGTAGTGTTAAACCAGTTTACCCTTCCTACAAGGGGAATACGCTGCATCGCGATCATCCCGGGCAGGGTACCGCACTGACTTATACAAATGCTACAGGACGGAATGATCTCGTCTCGGCCAAAGTGGCCCGTGACAAAGATTACCTCTGGTTTTATGTCGAGACTTCCGATCCGTTAACCGCCAGCTCAGACCCAAAATGGATGCGGCTGTTTATTGATATTGACCGGAACAAGGCAACCGGATGGGAAGGTTATGATTATGTAATTAACCGTTTGAATCCCTCCACGACTGCAACAATTGAAAAAAGCGATAACACCTGGAACTGGAGCAAAGTAGGGGATGCGCAATTTATGGTAAATGGCAAAACACTGGTAATAAAGGTTGGGCGTTCAATTCTTGGTGCCACCGATGATAAACTGTTGAATTTTGAATTTAAGTGGAGCGATAATATGCAGGAGGATGGAAATATCATGGATTTTTATGTCAACGGGGATGTCGCACCATCAGGAAGGTTTAATTACCATTATTTTACTGAAGTGACAACCGGAATATCAAATATATCTCTTCCTTCATTTCTGATCTATCCGAATCCTGCCAAAGATCTCCTTTATCTGACTTTCCCTTTGGCAACTTCAAAAGATTCACAGGTCACCATCTTTAGCATGTCGGGTCAGGTACTGTGGCAAAAGCGGTATGCCGATTCCATATTATCTGATTGTATCACCATGGATTTCATTAAAAACAAGGGAATTTACATGATCCGGTTCAGCAATCGCGAAACAAGCGAAACAAAAAAACTTATTGTTAATTTATAAATGGCAGGAAAATGGGGATGTTCAAACCTTCTGTAAGCAAATTTCTCGGGAACCATCTGACCCGGTTGATCTTATTCGCATTTCCTGCCATTATTTTCTTTTCATTTAAATCGGAAAATCTGGTGAGTGTCAAAGATCAGTTTACCCCTTTATCTGCAAATTCAATCTGTTTCAAAGGTTATCTTGAGGATTATATTCAGAATTCTATCATCCACTGGAACAAGGGGGTAGTACCTTATGCCGCACTGGTTGAAAAATTCCGTACTGGCAGATCCTTTTTTGCCCAGGGTGAGATGTGGGGGAAAGCAGTCCGGTCGGGGTGCATGTTCTATCGTTACACCAGGGACGCAGAATTGAAAAAAATACTCAAAGCTACCGTGGCCGATCTTTTATCTACAAGGAGATCGAATGGCACGATCAGCTGTTCCGAAATTTCCAAACAACCCGATGGACCGGGTGGTGACCTTTGGGAACGGAAATACGTTTTACTCGGATTGGACGAGTACTATATGCAGGTGGATAAGAACCCCAAGGTTTTGCAGGCCATGATCGATCAGGCCGATGGAATCGTTTCGCAGATAGGTCCTGCTCCTAAAACCCGCATTGTCGATCAGGGCTGGAGTCCAAATCACATTGAATCGAGTACGGTGCTTGAACCAATTATGCGTTTGTACAAGTTGACAGGTTTCCCGCGCTATCTCGATTTTGCACGTTATATTGTTGAAGTTGAGGGGGGTGCCAAAGGATTTAATGTGATTGAAGATGCTTTTAACAATAAGGCTCCCGAGCAAATCGGAGGGGTTTATCCAAAGGCATACGAAATGATGTCGCTCTTCGAAGGGTTAGTGGAATATTACAGGGTCACCGGGAATGAACACTGGAAACAGTCGTTTATGAATCTTTATCACAATATTATTGCCAATGAAATTACCATTATTGGGAATGGTGGAGGCGATCAGCCTTATCATCCTGCAGTAGCTGGCGAAGGCTGGGACAATACCGCTTTTGAACAGACTAATCCGGCCATAAAAAGGATGATGGAGACCTGTGTTGGTGTGACCTGGATTAAATTGTGCAGCCAGATTTTACGGCTGACCGGAGATCCCATGACTGTAGACATGATCGAGAAATATACTTATAACGGACTTCTTGGCGCCATGAAACCTTCGGGTGATGGGTTTAGTTATGTCAATTTACTGAATGGTATTAAAACAAACCCTGAAGGTTGGGGCGGAATGGTCGGCGGAGTTTATGTCACTTGTTGTAACCTGAACGGACCGATGGGGCTGGCCTATCTCCCGTATGTGGCAGTAATGAATTCTGCATCAGGGCCTGTGATCAATCTTTATAATGCGGGAACTGCGACTGCGTTAACCGGGAACAAAAAAAATGTCCGGTTAGACATTGCCACCGAATATCCCATTTCAGGGGATGTTGCTGTAAGTGTAACACCTGAGGTATCCGAAAAATTCACAATCAGGTTGCGTATTCCGGAATGGAGTAAATCAACTGTTTTAAAGGTGAACGGAGCCGTTGTTCCGGTCGTCTCGGGAACCTATGCCGAAATCAAACGGAAGTGGGCGGCAGGCGACAGGATTTCGTTATCACTCGACATGCGGTGCCGGATTATTGATTCAAAAAAAGGGAGTAATCGGGCCGGTGACAATTTTCAGGCGGTGGTGAGGGGGCCGGTTGTATTGGCCAGGGATGAAAATATGGATAAAGATTTTGCTCAGCCTGTTTCCATTCCATCTTCCGACGGTTATATGATGGGAGAACCGGAAACCGTTGACTCCTCGAAATCTAAATTATTGGTGCGGATTCCAACCTCTAATGGATTTATCCGGATGGTGGATTACAGTTCCGTAAACAGCTGGTCGGGCAAACGTGTTTGCACCTGGCTCCCGAAGATGAAGTAGATAAAGATTTGATATGAACAGGGCTTATATACGTACTTAAAAGTTGGCCTGAAAGGATTAAAAGATTGAAGAATATGAAAATGGGAAAGATAAAATGGGGAAAGCTTTTGATGGTCTGTATCACCATTGTGTTGCTTGTTGCCTGTAAAAATGGTTCGACATCTGCAAAGGTTCCCGATCCCGTAGTCACCGCAAAGTACGTAGAGGTTCCGGCTGTTAAAACGGGCTGGGATATCTATACCGGAGGTGTATATCGTTATGGTCCATCCATTATCATCAATTCTGACGGTTCCATCGACGCCTGGTTTGCTGCTCCCGGAGATCTTTTTGGTGATAAAGTTAAAAATTGTAACGATTCGGACCCTCAGGTAGCGCTTAGCCTTTCAGGCAGCGTAACCGTTGGTCAGAAATTTTCAGCTGCGCTCCCTTTTTATGCCATTCAGGTGGCCTGCCCAAACTGGGCCACGACCAACAGTAGTTTAACGTTGAGTTTTTATCAGTGGAACAAGGATTACACAACAACTACTACTGCTCCTGCAATTTCAACGGTTTCATTTGTTAATTACAAAGATAATCAGAGTCTTACAATAAGTAATGAAAGCAAATTTCCTGCAGGTGATTATTTGTGGGTCCTGAGTAATCCTTCAGGGTCAGCCGGTGTTTGGAAAAAAACGGGGATCAAAAGTGGAGTGACCAATTACCTGAATGGCGAGATTGTTTCAGGCAATTATAATTCGTGGATGTTAATGAGTAAATCTGAGGGGAGTAGTTACTGGGATCAGATTGCTTACCGTCGGTCATTGGACAATGGCATTACCTGGAGTAATGACCAGATGGTACTTAAACCTACAGAATATAGTCGTGATCAACTTTCGGTGTGCGACCCTGGTGTGGCAAGGTGGGGAGGATTTTATTATCTTGGGTACACTTCCACCGAGGATAACCGTGGTACCAATAATCATGTTTATGTTTGCCGGTCAACATCTCCAACAGGGCCATGGGAAAAATGGAACGGAACCGGATGGGGTGGCAATCCTCAACCGGTAATCACCTATACCGAAAGTCCCGATTTCTTTGGCGCCGGGGAGCCAAGTATGGTGATCAAGAGTGACACCCTCTTCTTTTATTATTCCTGGAATGCCGGTGTAACCAATAGTACAACCACACGTCTTTCGACGGCATTAATAAATGATGCAAACTGGCCTTTAAACCTTAAGGATCGTGGCACCGTCATCAATAAATCAAATATAACCGCAGCCGATCACTGCGATATCAAATACCGGGACGATCTTAAAAAGTTCCAGGCCATACATACCGCATCCAGAATGACTTCATCCAGTTATTTGGTTTTATGGGAATCGACTGATGGAATCAAATTTGTTAAGGTAGCTGAGATACGTGACAATCTGAATCCTTATCTTCATAATTGTGGCTGGAGCGGTGATGAAACCGGTCATATCAATCCCGATATACAGCAATATGTCTCCTATTCATATGGTTCAGCTTGGGCCAACTGGAAAACAGCCTGGCATCCTTTAAATTTTAAACAGTAAGGTATGAGAAGATATTTTAAAGTTGCTAAAAATCAGATTAACAAACTATTGTTGGTCTTCTTGTTGGGTTTTTCTGCCATAAGCGTTTATTCTCAAAAATCAACGGGTGCATTGCATTGCCTTGGAAACGGGCAGTATTGCGTTTATCAGGAGGGAATGGAGATTAAAAGCCTCTTTGGACCGACCTACAGCTCTCCTTCCTATCTTCAGTTAAATCTGAGTGATAAAAATATGGTGGTCGTTTCAACCCGCCTTCCGGGATCAGCCATTTGGAAACATTCGGTGCAGCTGAATGGTGAAAAGGTTGCCGAAATAACCGATTTTGTCGACAGTAAGTTACCCGTGTTCGTCAGGAATATCGTTGCAACCAAATCGTTTGTTTTGGATCTGAATATTTTAAAAGATCCCATCCTCACAGTTCTGGATAACTCCTCAGAATATTCCGGGAAAGCGGTGTCTGCTTTAATGATTCACAAGGACCGCGGGTTGCCGCTTTATGGGGTCTATATGCATCCTTATGAACAATTCCAGCAAATTTTGGTGAGGGGAAATGCTAACCTTCAAAAAGGGATTGAATCAAATCGCTATGATCTAAATATCAGTACGGGTCAAAGCGAAATCTATTTTGTTGGCGGCCCGCTATTTCAGGAGAGTGCCGAAAACACGGATCAGATTTTGGCCATTAGCTATAACGATTTGTACAACCGTACCTCAGACAGTTGGAAAAAATTTACCGAGCGCAGAATTGATTTTGCTTCACACCTGACCGGTAAAAACCGGGATAGACAACTTATTCTTGACCAAATAGATAATGTTGCTGTTCTTCTTAAAACACAACAATCGGACGAGGGGGCTGTGTTGGCCGGAAATTTCTACCACCTTGGTTATGTGCGCGATCAATATGGGGTTTCACGAGGCTTTCTGGCACTGGGTTATTTCGATGAAGCTAAAAAAATCCTGGATTTTTACTGGCAGATCTGGCGCAAATTTGGTGTGCTGCATAATGCCCAGGCTATCGGAGTTCCGGGCGTTTTTCACATTCATGAGAATGACGAGGTGGAAATGACCGGGTACCTGATCATCCAGGCATTCGATTATCTGAAGAAAACCAATGATATCCGCTTTGTTAAAACCATACTGCCCATGCTGCAATGGGCATGGGACGTACAAAAGAAAAATCTTGTCAAAAATATGTTGCCCTTTAATGGCGACGAAACCTATGTTGCGGGTGGTATCCTTCCCAGAACAACGCTGAATGATGGATCGTCCGAATCGACCCTGTTGTTTATTCAAGGTGGCCGGATGTTATTGCCATTTCTGAAAAGTAATAACCTGGTGAATATGGATAGTATTCGGTCAGACGAAAAATTGATGCTTGCAGTTTCTGAGCATTATGGTGAAAATTTTATTCAGGAAAGGAAAATTATGGCCAATAATCCGTTAAGGATGAGCATTGCTGAGATGCCAGAATTTCGTCATGGGGTTTGTGCCGGAGGACATGGTGTTGTTTATACCCGAAAAGATAAAAACGGGAATTACCTCTGTCCTAAATGCCTTATGGAGAAAAAAGAGTTTCCCCCTTATGAACGCAAATCATTTTATATCCCTTCAATTGCCCTTACCCCCAAATATATCGGATCGGATTTAATTCCTGAGAAATTGCTGGTACAAAATATTGAGGTGATTAAAGACAACTATTTAAAATCGGGTCAGATTTCTTCGCGTCCCGGGTTAAACAAGGTAATTGGTTATGAATATGGGTTCTTCCTTTACGCATTGTCAAAATACCATGATCCTTTGGCTGATCAGGTGTTCAGGGATGCGATGTCAGTTGTCGATGAATCGGGCGCCTGGGTTGAATATTATCAAAATGGAAAACCAATGGGTTGCCGTTACCGGCCATGGGAGAGTGCAATAAACATAGAAGCTGTCATAGAATATGCTTTAAGTAAGGAAAATAAATAAGTTACAACGATCAGACAAATGGCATTTAAAAATTTCAAAATAGATAGGTGGCTCAATATTTTACAGAATATATTACCTGTAAAATTAATAACGTGTGCCAGCTGTTCTGTCATGATTTCCATGATGTTTGCTGTACTGTTCTCTTTTAATTCATGCAAGAAAGCTGCCGTTATTCAGCCGCCCACTCCAATAGTGGTACTAATACCTACAATTAACTACCAAAGTATTAAGCTCTCCTCAGGAAATCTTGTTCAAATATCTCAGAAAAGTACTTATCAATACGAATTGGTGACTACCGGTACCGATCCGTACCTCTCTCTGGAACCTTTAGCCGCTGTAAATCCTGCTGATTCACTGGTCCTCACTTTTGATTATCAATGTTCAGTTGATATTGGGATTATGCAAATCTTCTTTGCTTCCCCGATTACTGAGGCGCGATCAGTTAAAACGGCTACAGTACCTGCTTCTGCAGGCTGGATCAGCTATTCCATCGATTTAAGCGATCAAATCAAGCAGTTCAATTGGGGAAAAGCGGGTGAATTCTTACGGCTTGATTTTGGGAATCTATCTGGGGTAACTATCCAAATCCGGAATATCTATTTACGATCGTTGAATGCGGCGGAGAAAACTGCTGCTCTTGCACGCGCTGAAGCGGCCCAAAATGAGTTATTATTCGAATCCAACCTGCAAAAATACCTTGCGACAAATTATAGTTGCCAGGTTTCGCAGGTAAAGGTGGGCCTCTCCTCAGTGAATGTCAAAGGTAATTATGCCGGTACAGGTGATTACGCTCTTTGCGAGATTACCCCAAATGATCACCTCACCCAGATCGGTAAATTTGTCAATAAAATTGCGTTAACAACCCCTGCATTCTCGATTGATATTGACCGGTATGTCATTCGTAATGGGTTTAGATACGACCGGCTTCTCTCCAAATGGGTGATCGCTAAAATAGGGACAACGGTAGATGAAATAGTTTCTCATGCCAGATATGCCGGCGAGATTACCCCAATTCAGAATATGGTTTCAAAACGACCTGCAGGTAGAAAAGGATTGGGTGGATATTCCATCAACAGAGGATTCGGATCGGACCTGGATGATCTGAATATTTCCAGTGTAACAGTCAATATTACCCCGACCAGTTTTATGTATACGCAATCACGCGCCAATACCATCGCGCGTACTTATGGTGAAAAAACCTACTATTATGATATGGCTCAGGTAGATGAATTAGACCGGACCATGAATGCCGCTTTTACAAGAAATATTGTTGTTGCTGCAATTGTGTTGATTCAAAAGGCTTCGCAATGCGCAGATCCCGAAATTGGACGAATGCTGCAACATCCGGCTTATACTTCCGAAGGGATCTTTACAATGCCCAATATGACGAATGCTGAGAGCGTTAATTGCTATGCTGCAGCACTCGATTTCCTCGCTAGCCGTTATTGCAGGAGCGATAATTCATTTGGACGGATTCACCACTGGATCATGCACAATGAGGTAGATGCAGGCATCTCATGGACCAATATGGGAGAAAAGCCAATGATTGTCTATTTAGACACCTATACCAAATCGATGCGCATGTGCTATAACATCGTCCGTAATTATGACTCAAACAGTGAGGTATTTGGCTCATTCACACACTCCTGGGCTTCAGCTGTCGGTACAAATTGCTATTCTGCCAAGGAAATGCTTAAGACGTTGGGGGATTATTCTTTGGCCGAGGGAGATTTTCAATGGGGATTAGCCTACCATCCTTATCCTGAAGATTTGTTTGAACCCAAGACCTGGAACGACGTCAATGCCACATTTAGTATGAACTCTCCGCTGGTGACATTCAAAAATCTGGAGGTGTTGGATAAGTGGATCAAGCTACCCGAAAACCTCTATCAGGGGACAATCAAGCGGACGGTTTGGTTATCTGAAAATGGAACTAATTCAAGAAGTTACAGTGTTCAGGATTTAAAAGAACAAGCTGCAGGATTTGCCTATACCTGGAAAAAACTGAAGACACTTGATGGGATAGATGCATTTCAATGGCACAATTGGATAGATAACAGGGCTGAAGATGGGTTGCATATTGGTTTGCGCCGCTTTCCTGACGACTCTGCCGATCCAGGTGGAAGGAAACCGGTCTGGTATCTCTATCAGGCTGCTGATAACGCTCAGGAGGATGCAGTTTTCGACATTTATAAATCGGTGATCGGAATACAAAACTGGAGTGAAGTAGTTCATTCAGTGACGGTTCAATAAGGGTAGAATCATGAATAATACGAATGATATTCAGAATATACAAATGAAGATAAAAAAAGTAATGCTATTTCTTATTGCAATCCTTGGAATTACAATCAACGGTCGCAGCCAGGATTTGTCAATCCAGAACCAGTTGGTCGAAATGCGCAACAATCCGATTGGAGTGGGTGTGCAACAGCCCAGGTTGTCGTGGCAGATCAAAACCTCTCTCAGTAATATACAACAAACTGCATATCAGATATTTGTTGCTGAATCAGCTGAAAAATTAAACAACGAAAGCGACCTTACCTGGAATTCAGGGAAAGTGGAAAGCAGCAATTCGGTTTTGATACCCTATTGCGGACAGCAACTTTATTCGGGGAAAGCCTACTATTGGAAGGTGAAGGTCTGGACGAACAAGGGGGTAGTACCTTGGAGCAGAACTTGCAGCTGGGCAATGGCATTGCTCGATCCCGCCGATTGGAAGGGTTCATGGATTGGTTTGGACAGTTTGACCAATCCTGGTGAACAGCTTAAAGATGTGGTGAATACAAGGCTTTCGGCCAGATACCTGCGTCGGGAATTTGAAATTGGTAAAGAGGTGATTGGCGCTAAACTTTATATTTCAGGATTGGGATTGTACGAGTGTTATCTGAACGGGAACAAGGTAGGAAAGGATATTTTTGCGCCTACCGCTACCGATTATGACAAACATGTAAATTATAATACCTATGATGTAACCTCCCTGCTTAAAAGTGATAAGAATACAATAGGTGTCGTTCTGGGTAATGGACGCTTTTTCTCCATGCGGATGGCTAACGATAAACGTTTTGGTATTCCTGTTATCCGCCATTTTGGGTTTCCCAAACTTTTGATGCAGCTGGAAGTGGAGTATAAGAATGGCAAGAAAACGACCATTGTAAGCGATAACCAGTGGAAGCTGACCACTCATGGTCCCATCATTTCCAATAGTGAGTACGATGGCGAGCAGTATAATGCTAATCTTGAACTTCATGGCTGGAATAAAAACGGTTTCAATGACCAGGCGTGGTTAAACGCCCGGGCCGTAAAGGCGCCGTTGGGAAAATTAACGGCACAGAGTAACCCGAATATCGTAACCATGGAGGAGATTAAGCCTGTTTCTGTCAAAGAGGTGAATGGGAAATACATGCTCGATATGGGCATAAATATGGTCGGCTGGCTTTCCGTTAAGCTTAACGGAAAGAAAGATCAACCTGTCAGAATGCGTTTTGCGGAAACCTTACAGAAGGATGGCTCACTTTATATGGCCAATCTTCGTGGTGCAGAGGTGACCAATAGTTATACCCCTTCAAAGGATGGTCTGTTTTCATGGTGTCCCACTTTTACCTACCAGGGGTTCCGTTTTGTTGAAATATCGGGCGTTACCGTTAAACCAAAACCTGAAGACTTTGTGGGGAAGGTCAATTATGATGAGATGAAAACCTTTGGAAGTTTCGAAACATCATCAGAAGTTCTCAATCAAATTTATAAAAATGCCTGTCGTGGAATTAAAGGGAACTACCGCAGTTTCCCCACCGATTGCCCGCAGCGCGATGAGCGGATGCCATGGCTTGGTGACCGTGCAACAGGATGCCTGGGTGAAAGTTTTATTTTCGATAACAACCTGCTTTATGCGAAGTGGATGCAGGATATAGACGACAGCCAGCGGGAGAATGGAAGTCTTTCGGATGTAGCCCCTAATTACTGGCAGTTTTACAGCGATAATATCACCTGGCCGGCTGCCTTTATTTTTGCTACCAATATGGTTTATGAGCAGCGGGGAGATACACTTCCAATTGTAAAGCACTATGCTGCAATGAAGAAGTGGCTCGGTTATATGAAAAGTGCCTACATGAAGAACTACCTGATGGAAAAGGATACCTATGGAGACTGGTGCATGCCGCCCGAGCATTTGGAGCTGATTCATTCGCAGGACCCTAACAGGAAAACGGATGGAACATTGCTTGCGACAGCCTTTTACTACAGACTACTTAATCTGATGGCCAAATTTGCTACGATTAGCAACAACTATGGCGACGTAGCTACCTATAAACAACTTGCGGAAAATATAAAGAAAGCTTACAACGAAAAATTTCTGGATACGGAGAAGGGGCAATACGGGAATAATACTGTTACTGCAAATTTAACTTCGCTGATGTTAGGATTGGTTCCGGAATCCTCTCAGAATAAGGTGTTTGAAAATATTATCAGTAAAACGGAGGGTGAATTTAATTCACACGTAGGTGTTGGACTGATTGGTATTCAGTTCCTGATGCGCGGACTTACAGAACATGGAAGAGGAGATCTCTCCTATAAAATTGCAACCAATAAAACTTATCCCAGCTGGGGATATATGATTGAAAATAAAGCCACTACTATTTGGGAATTGTGGAATGGAAATACGGCAGATCCTGCAATGAACTCGGGCAACCATACCATGCTTTTGGGCGATTTGTTGACCTGGTACTACGAGAATCTTGCCGGCATCAAAACCGATAAGGAGAAGGTGGGATTCCGGAAAATCATCATGAATCCCATTTTCCCTGAAGGGCTGAACCACGTTAAAGCAACCACCCAAAGTCCTTATGGAAAAATAAGCAGCGAGTGGACAAAAACCAGCCTTGGCCTGAATTGGGAAATAGAGATTCCGGCAAATTCATCAGCCCTGGTATCGGTCCCTGCCGCGTCAGTGGCACAGGTTTTTGTTAATGACAAAAAGATGAAAAATTCGGAAGGAGTTGCAATTGTTGGCGACCAGAAGGGTGTCGTTTCCTTTCAGGTTAACTCAGGTAAATATCGGTTAAAAATATTAAAATAGGACGAAAATAATTATTTCCACTAAAGCATTACTCCTAAATGAAGACAGCATTCATTAAATTTTCGATCTGCTTTTTTATCATTCTGATTGTAGCATTCTCCGTTAATGCACAGGAACATAACAATCTTGTTCCAGACGATTTACGCTGTTGCAACAGGCTTAATCCACAGGTTGTGGATTCGCCATTATTAAGCTGGAAGATCAGGTCCGATGCTGAAGGCGTTTCACAAACAGGGTGGGAAGTGGAGATTGCAACAACTGCTGAACTTCTGGTTCAGGATAAGGCCGATGTATGGAAGTCTGGTAAAAAAAGCTCTGCTGAGCAATTTAATATTCCTGTAAACGGGGTAAAGTTTTCTGATGCAACCGGTTATTTTTGGAGGGTTCGTATTTTGGATAACAGCGGCAGGAGAAGTTCCTGGAGCAAACCAGCTCACTTTTCCACCGGGCTGAAAGATCAGTCCTGGAAGGCAAAATGGATCACTTATGCAAATACAAAGGATAGTGCTGCCCCCTATTTCCGTAAAGTCTTTAATCTAAGCAAACCAGCTGCAATCCCGGTTCGGGCTACTGTTTACCTATGTGGTTTAGGTTGCAGCGAATTGTTCATGAATGGCCGGATGGTCGATTCTACCCGTTTTCTCGATCCTGCCCAAACGAACTATGAGCAATATGCCCTTTACACAGCGCTTGATGTGACACCTCTGTTGCAAAAAGGGGATAATTGTCTTGGTGTGATGCTTGGAAAGGGTTGGTTTACTCAGGACACAGGATGGAGAGGAGCTTCTTTTAGTTATGGAAGTCCAATGCTCCGGGCTCAGATAGAGGTGATTTACAGCGATGAAACCCGTACTATTCTAGGTACCGACGAGAGTTGGAGCTGGAAAGGTGGACCTGTGATAAAATCAAATCTTTACCTGGGCGAAAGTTATGATGCGCGTCAGGAGATAAAAGGGTGGTGCGACGCAGGTAATTTATATCAGGATTGGAAGAAAGCAATTCTGGTTAAAGATAACATTCCACCACGGTTGATTCCTCAGACCATCGAACCGATCCGAAAGAAACAGTTGCTGAAGGCGGTAAAGATGTGGCAGGATACAACCGGAAACTGGATTTTCGATTTTGGAGTTAACATAGGTGGCATTCCGCACCTAAAGGTACAACAGCCTGTCGGTACTCACCTTGCCATTCGAATTTCGGAGGAGAAAAAAGTCAATGGAAACCTCGACTTTACGACGATGGGTTGGATTCATCATGGAAAAATATTTACCGATGAATATATTTGCAAAGGGGGTGGTGAGGAGCAGTGGTCGCCACGGTTTACTTACCATGGATTCAGGTATGCCGAACTTTCAGGTTTGATTGGTAAACCCGATTTGTCCACAATGAGTCTGATTGTGGTGCACAGTGATCTGACAAATACAGGTACTTTTGAATGTGCCAATCCTCAGATCAATAAGTTGCATGAGCTGGCGATGCGTACAGTTCTGAGTAATCTTCATGGTATCCCCACCGATTGCCCTAACCGTGAAAAATGCGGATGGCTGGGTGATTCCCACTCCTATGTAAAAATGGCAAATCTGAATCTGCAAATGGACAATTTCTGGATGAAATATCTGGATGATATCCGCTCAGGAGCTAAACCTTTGGAAAAGAAGACCCTTTTTCACGAACGTCATAACAGCAAGTTTTACTTCACCGAAAAACAATCTGGCATACCCTATATGATCGCGCCAGGCAAACGGTTGTGCGGTGTTGCATCTCCCGACTGGGGAACCGCTTTGGTGCAACTCCCATGGTGGTTGTATGTATATTATGGGAATAAAAATGTACTCAGTGACTTCTATCCAAATATGAAACAATGGACAGACTATGTTTCAACCTTAGCAAGCGATACTGCACGGACAAATAAATATGGTAAGAAGACAAAACATATTATTTATCAAGGACTTGGTGACTGGTGCCCGCCGGAAGGCAATGAGACGATCGACGCTCCGATTGAATTTACCTCTACCGCATATCATTACCTGGATGTTACGATTATGGAGCAGGTTGCCCGTATACTTGGTAAAAATACCGATGCTCAAATTTTTGCTCTTGAGAAAGGGAAAATTGCAGAGGAAGTGGTGAAGAATCTCTACAATGCTCAGCAAAAAACCTTTGGAAGCCAAACGGCAGATGCATTGGCATTGGATTTTGGTCTTGTTCCCAGGGGAGATGAAAAAGCAGTTGCCGATGCCATGGTGAGGAACATGAGTTTAATATATCAGGGCTTTATGCACTGCGGAATTTTTGGAATTACCCGCATTGGAAGTATGCTCGCACGACATGGAAACAGTGACGCAGCATGGACAATGTTTACCCGTAAAGGGGAAAACAGCTTTGACCGGATGTGGAGTTCTGCTGATGCCACTTCGCTTTGGGAAATACTACCTGTCAATGCAAAAAGTGAAAAGGTAGGTTATTCGGGATCTCACAATCACCCAATGCAGGCCGGTTACGATGTTATGTTTTATGAAGATATTGCCGGAATACGTCCTGACGATTCGGGTTATGGATTCAAAGTGATCCGTTTTGATCCTTTGTTTACTGCCAATTTAACCTGGGCGAAGGGGAGTATTGAATCACCTTATGGCACGGTTTCGAGCAGCTGGAAAAGCGATTCAGGTAAATTGGCCTGGGAGATTAAAATTCCGGCTAACTCAACAGGATTGGTTGCTTTACCCAATGGAAAAAGTATTACGGTTAATGGCAAACAATTGAGTTTTAAAAAATATCTATCTGCTAATGGAAATATTAACAGCACAATCTATCGTTTTCCATCGGGTAATTTTAATATCCTAACCTGGTAACAGGTGCTAAAATAATTGATTATGAAAAAATTTGTAGTTGCTGTTGGTTTGTTTCTCCTGCTTCTTTCAGATACATCTTTTGCACAGACATGGATTTGGTATCCGGGAGATTTTGAAATATGGCTGAGTAACGAGGTACAAACCCGACGAAGTGAACGGGATGTATTTATTCCACCGTTTTGGAGGGTGGATGGCCATTATCAACTGGTTAAATTTAGCCGGACAGTAGAACTGGCTGTCGCTGAAGAAATTACTGTTTATGCTGAAGGGAAATATAATGTCACTTTGGATGGGGCCTATGTCCAGTCTGATATTCATCATCTAACCATTCCGGCGGGTAAACATGAAATTTCGTTTTTAGTTTATAATCCCAAAAGACTTCCCTCATTATTTATTAAAGGGAAAACCATAATTACCGATAATTCCTGGAGCGTTTCCCCGCAAAACAGGAAAATTGTCCTTGCCGATTCCTGGAATTTCGATACGCCTGAAGCATCTCCTTCAGGTTATCATCTGGAAGTTAAAGCACAGCAGGCGGTTAAGAAAGAACAATCTCAAGGCTCAATATTGGTCGATTTCGGTAAGGAGACATTTGGATATCCGGTTTTGCATCACCTTTCGGGTAAAGGTCAGATCACACTTTACTATGGCGAATCGCGGGAAGAGGCGCTATCCATCGATAAATGCGAAACACTTGATCGGCTTGATTTTAATCAATCCAACGGTGAGGATATCACATTGAATCACTCGCGTGCCTTTCGATATATCAATATTCATTACAGTAAGGATATTTACTTTAGTGATGTTTCAATGATGTATGAATATCTGCCTGTTACCTACCGCGGTGCATTTTCATGTTCCGATGAAACCATCAATAAAATTTGGGAAACCGCTGCCTACACCTTACATTTAAGTTGTCGTGAATTCTTCCTTGACGGAATAAAGCGTGACCGGTGGCTGTGGTCCGGGGATGCTTATCAAAGTTACCTGATGAATTATTATCTCTTTTTCGACAATGGGGCGGTGAAGCGGACAACCTGGGCGTTAAGAGGTAAAGAACCGGTTGAAACACATATCAATACAATTCTGGATTACTCCTTCTACTGGTTTATGGGGATTTACGATTACTATTTGTATTCGGGCAATAAAGTTTTTTTGCAAAAGATTTACCCCCGAATGTTGAGTATGATGGATTTTTGTCTGAGCAGGCGAAATGGAAACGGAATGGTTGAAGGGCTGGCCGGTGACTGGGTTTTTCTCGATTGGGCTCCAATGTCAAAAAAAGGGGAACTTAGCGCTGAGCAGCTGTTGTTTTGCCGCAGTCTTGAAACAATGGCATTATGCGCATCGGTCATGCAGGATAATACGAAAGCAGCTGAATACAGCGCGCTCTCATCCAGGCTTAAAAGCCAGATCATCAGTGTCTTTTGGGATGACAAACAAAATGCCCTGGTTCATGGACGTGAGAATGGAAAGATCAACAATCAGGTCACTAAATATGCCAACATATTTGCCATGATGTTCGGATATTTGGATGAAAAACAAACCAATAAGGTAAAGGAGAATGTTTTGCTGAATGATAAAATTCAGAAGATTACCACTCCTTATATGCGCTTTTACGAATTGGCTGCCCTCTGTTCTATCGGAGAACATAAATATGTGCTGGATGAAATGAAAAATTACTGGGGAGGAATGCTCAGTCTGGGAGCCACCTCATTTTGGGAGGAGTACAATCCTACGCTAAAAGGGAGCGACCATTATGCCATGTATGGACGTCCTTTTGGCAAAAGTCTTTGTCATGCGTGGGGAGCCAGTCCTATCTACCTGCTTGGAAAATACTTTCTTGGGATTAAACCATTAACTCCCGGGTATAAGACCTATCTGGCAGAACCTGAACTGGGTGGCCTTGAGTGGATTCAGGGAAAAGTACCTACGCCCGAAAACGAAATCGCTGTAAAGATGACCAGGAATAAAATTGTTATAAAGAGCCCTGCCGGGTGTACCGGTAAATTACGGTTTAAAAGTAGCAGTAAACCATACAGCAAAGAGGGATTTATTAATTCTACAGGAGAAAAAAGGTACGAATTGGAATTACTGCCTGACCGGGAATATCAGGTGGACTATTCAACGCTTTAATCAAAACAATACGATATAAATTAACTAAAACTTATAATGTATGAACCTAAAAATATTTCGTATTCCATTTTTAATCATTGGAATACTGGGATGCATGCTTTCAATCCAGGGTACTCCGGACGTCAATGATCCGGTAAAGGCTGGTTTTCTTAATCCACCTGATTCTTCGAGACCTGGCGTTTACTGGTATTTTATGGATGGAAATATCAGTCGGGAGGCAATTACTGGCGATCTGGAATCTATGAAAAAAGCGGGCATCGGATATGTACTTTTTCTTGAAGTGAACGTTGGTGTTCCTCGTGGCAAGGTCGACTTTCTAAGTGCGGAATGGCAGGATCTGTACCTTCATGCTGTGCGTGAATCTGAGCGGCTTGGGATTAAAATTATCCTTGGATCGGGTCCCGGATGGGCCGGAAGCGGTGGCCCCTGGGTGAAACCTGAACAATCGATGATGCATTTGGTGGCCACCTCAACAATAACTACCGGACCATCGGTTTTCAATACCATCCTTCCCAAACCCGAACCTGTAAAACCTTTCTTTGGAGAGGGGAGTTTAACGAAGGAGCTTAAAGAGATACGTGATGGATGGTATGAAGATGTAGCAGTTTTGGCTTATCCTACACCGGCAACCGAACAGAAAATTGCCGATATAAATGAGAAATCACTCGTTTATCGTGCCCCCTACTCGTCTCAAAAGGGTGTTAAACAGTATCTTCCTACCTCCGCAACCTACACTGATATTCCCGGCTCAGCCGTTGACCAGACGAAAATTATCGATTTGACAAAGATGTTAAAATCCGATGGAACGCTGAACTGGAATGTGCCAGCCGGGAAATGGACCATCGTTCGGTTTGGTAAGCGGAACAATGGTGCGGTTACCCGGCCTGCTCCAAAACCTGGATTGGGTTTTGAGTGCGATAAGTTTGATACCGTAGCTTTCGATGCCCATTACGATACATTTATAGGTAAACTGCTCAGGAAAGTGGGCCCACGCCAGGCTGGAGCAGATGGCGGCTGGACAATGATTCATATCGATAGTTGGGAGATGGGGTCGCAAAACTGGACCGGTGATTTCCGTGAACAGTTTAAAAAAAGGAGAGGATATGATCCATTATTGTTCCTTCCTACCTATACGGGGCAGATTGTTGGGAGCGCTGAACTTAGCGAACGTTTTCTATGGGATGTAAGGCTTACTTCACAGGAACTGGTCATCGAAAATCATGCCGGGCGTTTTAAAGAGCTGGGACGACGCAGCGGATTAACCCTCTCCATCGAACCATATGACATGAACCCAACGGCTGATCTTGACCTGGGAAGTGTCGCTGATGTGCCGATGTGTGAATTCTGGAGCGACAAATTTGGATTCAACTCTTCCTTCAGCTGTATTGAGGCAACCTCCATAGCCCATATTCAGGGAAAACCGGTGGTTGGCGCCGAAGCCTTTACCGCTGAATCGTCTGAAGCCTGGAAGAAGTATCCCGGAAATATGAAAGATCAGAGCGACTGGGCCTTTAGCATTGGAATAAACCGGTTTATCTATCATACTTTCGCCCATAAACCTTATGGCGACGGTTTAAAACCTGGTGTTACGATGGGCCCTTATGGGGTACATTGGGATCGTGGTCAGACCTGGTGGTCGATGGTTCCGGCATATCACAAGTATGTTACGAGATGCTCTTATATTCTTTCTCAGGGAAATTCAGTTGCTGATATCTTGTACCTCAATCCTGAAGGTGCTCCTCATGTTTTCAGGGCGCCCAAATCGGCGTTCGAGGGCACAGAGGTATTGCCCGACAAACGGGGTTACGCCTTCGACGGATGTTCCCCTCTCTTACTTAGAAATGCCCAGGTACTCAATCATCGGATTGTTTTCCCGGGTGGCGCTTCGTACCGTGTTTTGGTGTTGCCCGATGTTGAAACCATGACTCCGGAACTCCTTACCAAAATAGCGACTCTGGTTAAGGCTGGAGCCACCGTCGTTGGTAATCCTCCGTCAAAATCACCATCGCTGGTTAATTTCCCCGATTGCGACAAGCAGGTTCAAAAACTGGCAGCTGAATTATGGGGTAAACAGGAGATTTCAAAAGGGGGAGGAACATTGGTTACCTTTAAGAATCAGGCAGGACAGCTTTCAACAGAACTCTATTCACCCTATGATTCAACAGCAACCCTTCTTCTTAAATTAGGTGTCAATCCAGATTTTACAGCCTCCGGTTCCATTCGGTATAACCACCGTTCATTGCCCGATCGCGAAATCTATTTTATTTCGAACCGCACAGACCATCCCGTTGAAGATGTCTGCCTTTTCAGGGATGGTACTTTAAATGCTGAATTATGGGATGCTGTCACGGGCGAAGTCCGTTCTCTTGGAAATCTAAAAAAAGGTAAAACAGGTATTTCCATACCTGTAAAGCTGGACGTTTCACAGAGTCATTTTGTAATATTCAATAAATCAGCCAGGTCTCCTAAAACTATGGTCAGAAATGACTTTCCTGATGCGAAAGCTGTGTCAACGCTGAAAGGGGCCTGGAGTGTAGCTTTCGATCCCACATGGGGCGGTCCTGCAAAGGTTCAGTTTGATTCACTTTCCGATTGGAAAACGCGGCCAGAGGAGGGAATCCGCTACTATTCTGGCATTGCCACCTATTCGAAAACCTTTGACTTGCCCGATTCGTGCAAGTCATTGAACACTTCAACCTGGTTTCTGAATCTGGGTAAAGTGAAAAATATGGCCCGCGTAAAATTAAACAGCAAAGATCTCGGTGTAATCTGGACTACTCCTTTGCAGGTGAATATCTCCCAGGCTGTTAAGAAAAAAGAGAATCTACTTGAGATTGAAGTGGCTAACCTCTGGATCAACAGGCTCATTGGTGATGAAGCCTTACCCGATGATGGTATTAAGGATCACCAGTGGCCGGAGTGGCTATTAAAGGGTTCTCCCCGGACGAGTGGCAGGTATACTTTTACCACACATCGCTTTTATAAAAAAGGTGATCCGCTTGTTGAATCGGGACTGATAGGGCCGGTAACCATATTGGCAAAGTAATTCATATGAAAAACTTAAATCGGTCATTATGAAAATATTTGAGAAGATCACCAGAGTCGTATTGATTGGCCTTACTCTTCTTTCGTTTGGGTGTACGGGAAGGTTAATGCAAGCAGATGATATAACCATAAAAGCCGATCTGGAATCTGTTTCGATGGGACGTTCCGTTATGGTTACAGCTCATCTGAAATTAAAATCGGATGATAAGGCCAGTGACTATTTACTGCTTCCCTATGTAAATCAACGTCGGTGGGGCTCACACGAAAGGCCCGACAGCAATGGGAATGTGACCTTTTTACTTCCAATGCCTAATCCCGGAAAGGTTGAAATACAGGTCATAGCCATAAAAGCTGATTCAAAATCCTGGATGGGTACTGATAACCGGAATCTCTTGCTCGCAGGTAATTTTATGCCCGATTCCTCCTTCCGATCAAATGAAATCAGTGTGCTCGTCACCCGAAGAACGATGCCTGCTGCTCCTCAGGATGGACATTTGTTCTGTGTACAATGGGAATCGTGGTTTATCCCCGGTCCCGGTTCATGGAGTTCGGCTGAGGCTGTTCCGGTGGTCGGTTTTTATGATTCTTATAACGAGGATGTAATCCGTCAGCATGTTTTATGGTTTATGGATCTTGGTGTTAATTTTATTATACCCGATTGGTCGAATCATATCTGGAGTAAAAAACACTGGAACGAGATTGATGGCGGCTCAAGGGCGATCGTTCATGCCACAACCGTTTTTCTTGAAGTTTTGGCCAAAATGAGGGATGAAGGAATTGATGTTCCGAAAGTTGCGATTATGCCGGGAATCAGCAACGGTCCTCCTGCAACGATGATCGCACTCAACGAACAGATGGATTGGATCTACCAGAACTATGTGCTGAATCCACGGTTTAAAGATTTGTTTCAGAGCTTCGACGGTAAGCCATTGATGATTATCCTGGATACGGGAGCACTTGGAAGTAAAGAGGGGACAGCAGCTTCGGCATTCAGGGTTCCGTTTTTTGAACAAACCCTGGCTTTAAAGGAAAAGGAACTTGATGACTTTCGCAAGGCTCAGGGGCCGATTGATGATTCCCATTTTACAATCAGATTTATGTCTTCACAAAATCAGGTGACCCGCCATCATGAGTTAGGTTACTGGTCATGGATGGACGGTCAGCTGGAACCACTGGTGACCTTTTTTAACGGAAAGCCTGAAGCCATCACTGTTACACCTGCCTTCTTTGAGCCCCTGGGATGGACTGCTCCAAATTCGATGGGGCGACGTGGAGGGACAACTTACATTGAATCATTTAAATATGCGCTTCAATCAAAACCCAGGGTGATTTTTTTACACCAGTTCAATGAATTTGCCGGACAGTCGGATGGTCACGGACTGGGTAAAAATCATGATATCTATCTGGATGAATACAACATGGAATTCAGTGATGATTTTGAACCTGTGTCGATGACCGCTCCCGGATCGCGCGACAAAACAGGTGGCTGGGGATTTTATTACCTGAATATGACGCGTGCCCTTATCGATATTTTCCGTTATAAAGATCGTAATAGTACACTTATGTCAGCTTTAATCACTGATGTATCGGATAAATCAATAAAATTGGAATGGTCGATTGCTGGTAAAATGCCCAGGAGTTACACAGTATCGATTGGAACAAAGGTTTTCTACAATGAAATTACCGGAATGTCATGCATAATTCCTGTTCAGGAATTGTCAAAAGGGATGCAAACCATCACAATTACTGCTAATGCGGTACAAACCTTTTATCCCCTTTCAAAAACTGCTTCTGATGATTTTACAGAAAATCCCTTGCCGGTATCTGTAAATCTGAATTTTGGAATTGAATCAATAAAGCGTTAAATATTTATTCATAAAACTATGAGACAGATTTTAAAAATTCGACTCTTATCCGTTGCGATTATTTTAATATTTGCACTGGCTGGACATACTCAAACCCGTAATGTCAGCAGTAATCAGTGGGCAGCAACTGATGGTCTTGGTCGCAGGTTGCCCGTGGAATCTGAAGCAGGAGCTCCTAAAAAGGATAAGTTCATTGCGATCTTTTATTGGACATGGCATCAGGGGGATGATGATACGACCTATCATGTGAAAAATATCTCCGAAATTGTCCGGAAATATCCTGAGGCGATGAAGGATTATCATCACCCGGCATGGGGAACCAAACAACCAGGATTTTTCTTCTGGGAACAGCCCCTTTTTGGATATTACAAGACCACCGATACGTGGGTTTTGCGCAAACATGCTGAGATGTTGGCTGACGCCGGTGTTGATGCCGTCTTCTTCGACTGTACCAACGGGACCATTACCTGGCAGGATTCTTATGAAGCCTTGCTAAAAACATGGGATCAGGCCCAAAAAGATGGGGTGAAAGTTCCAAAAATTGCCTCTATGCTCCCTTTTGGTCCATCGGCACATGCACTGGTTTCTCTTCGGCAACTTTATCATGATCTTTACCAACCAGGTCGTTATAAAAATCTATGGTTCTTCTGGAAAGGAAAACCTTGCATCATGGGATATCCCGATAAATTGACCGATTCGGCTGAAGACAGGGCAATTGCAGAATTCTTCACTTTCCGCCCCGGTCAGCCCGACTATGTGAATGGACCAAGGCGTAATGACCAATGGGGTTGGCTTGAAAATTATCCGCAACATGGTTATGTAAAAGGAGAAAATGGCAAATTCGAACAGGTGACTGTGGGTGTTGCACAAAATGCGTGTCCTGCAACAAAGGGACATTGCAGCGCTTTTAACCTGCCCGGGTCTTTCGGACGGAGCTTTAGTCAGAGAAACGGCTTTGACCCAAGGCCCGATGGCTACCTTTATGGATGGAATTTTCAGGAACAATGGGACCGTGCGTTTGAAGTGGATCCTGAGTTGGTATTTATTACAGGTTGGAATGAATACATCGCTGGCCAATGGTTACCCAAAGATAGCTGGACAGGAGATCCATTCTCTTTTGTAGATCAATTCGACTGGAATCATAGTCGTGATATTGAGCCTAATAAAGGTTGGGGTGACAAGGGTGATTCTTATTATCTGCAGCTGATCTCCAATGTCAGAAAATTCAAAGGGATGGAAGCTCCTGATAAGGCATCAGCTCCAAAAACGATAAAAATCGGTAAAGCTGACCAATGGGCTGATGTTTTGCCCGATTATAACCATTATAAAGGTAATACCATGCACCGCGACCACCGTGGACGGTATGATCAATATTACAAAAACAGTACAGGACGTAACGATATCGTCGGAGCCAAGGTAGCACGTGACGCTGAGAAAATTTATTTCTATGCTGAAACAGCTGAAAAGCTTACTTCACCGAATGACCGCAACTGGATGATGCTACTTATTGACACCGATCGTAATAAATCAACCGGATGGAATGGATACGATTTTATTGTGAACCGTGTAAGCCCCAAAGGAAATAAAGCAATTGTCGAGAAAAATGTTGCTGGCCGATGGGAATGGGAAACGGTGGCACAAACCAAATTCGCAGTCAGCAACAATAAACTTGAACTTGAAATTAAACGTGAAATTCTGAATTTGGCCGGTAAAGATATCGATATCGAGTTTAAATGGAACGACAACATGCAGGAAAACGGGAATATCATGGATTTCTATGTGAATGGCGATACGGCACCGGGTGGACGGTTTAACTTCGTTTATACGGGTAAAAACACAAAATAATCTGAATAACAAAATTATCTACAAATGAAGAAAGTATTCGTACTCACTGTCTGGTTGGTAGTCGCCCTGATGATTACATCATGTGTGACAGATAAAAGTGAAGTCTCCCATGAGGCACTGCAGAGCGGTTTTATCACACCGCCAGACTCTATGCAGACCAGTGTTTACTGGTACTGGATTTCAGATAACATTTCAAAAGAGGGTGTTGTTAAAGATCTGCAGTCAATGAAAAAGGCTGGCATCAACCGAGCATTTATCGGCAATATCGGTTTGGGCGATGTCCCTTACGGCAAAGTCAAAATGTTGAGCGAGGAGTGGTGGGATATCCTGCATGCCGCACTTAAAGCTGCTACTGAACTGAATATCGAAATCGGGATTTTCAACTCACCGGGGTGGAGCCAGTCGGGCGGACCCTGGATCAAACCCGGCGAGGCAATGCGTTACCTTGCAGCTTCTGAACTTAGGGTTAAGGGGCCGCAAAAAATGGTCCAAAAACTTCAACAGCCAATCGATATTTTTCAGGATGTTAAAGTTTTGGCATGGCCATCACCAAAGGATGACCAACTTATTTTAAACGATCAAAACGGAACAATTACCTCCATTCCGAAAGTTGCAGAACTTTCAACGATTCTTGATGGAAACAAAAAAACCGGGATCATTTTTCCTGCCGGAGATGAATTTACCATCAATTTTGAAGCTAAAAAACCTTTTACTGCACGTAGTCTTTCTGTCCGGCCTACGGAAAAGCCGATGCTGGTAATGGCCCGGTTGCTGGTTAAAGAGGCAAATGGTGAATACAAAACCCTGACCGAATTTCAGATGAACCGCTCCAATCCGGCGCTCAATGTTGGCTTTGATCCTTATGCTCCGGTTGTGGTCTCATTTCCAGCTACAACCGCATTAGGTTTCCGTCTGGTGATTAAAAATACCAAACCCGAATGCGGGATTGCAGAAGTTGTGCTGGCTGCGTCACCACGCGTGGAACGTTACAGCGAAAAGACACTTGCAAAAATGCATCCTACTCCTCTGCCATACTGGCATGATTATCAATGGCCTGTACAACCGGAAGCGGATGATAAAGCAACGGCCATTGATCCGTCAAAGGTGATCGATCTCACTAAAAATCTATCAGCTGACGGCACACTTTCATGGGATGTTCCCGAAGGAGAATGGGTTATCCTGCGTACAGGAATGACCCCTACTGGTACCGTAAACGGTCCTGCTTCTCCTGAAGCTACAGGTTATGAAGCTGATAAGATGAGCAAAAAACACATCGAAAAACACTTCTATGCCTTTATGGGTGAGATTCTGAAACGGATTCCCGAAGCCGACAGAAAGTGTTTTAAAGTTGTTGTTCAGGATAGCTACGAAACCGGAGGACAGAATTTTACCGATGGGTTTTTAACAGAATTCAAACAAAAATACGGATATGATCCCATGCCCTACCTTCCGGTTTATCAAGGGATGGTGGTTAACTCCGAGCTGGCCTCAGACCGCTTCCTCTGGGATATGCGCCGTATGGTTGCTGACAAGGTGGCTTACGATTATGTTGGCGGACTCAGGGATGTCAGTCATAAATATGGACTGAGGACCTGGCTTGAGTGTTACGGCCATTGGGGTTTTCCAAGTGAGTTTTTGATGTATGGTGGTCAATCGGATGAAATTGGTGGTGAGTTCTGGAGTGAAGGTGAACTTGGAAATATCGAAAACCGGGCAGCAACTTCATGCGGGCACATTTATGGCAAGACAAAAATATCGGCTGAATCGAATACCTGCGGAGGGCGTGCATTCAGCCGCTATCCGGCCACGATAAAACAACGGGGTGATCGCTTTTTTGCTGAAGGGATCAACAATACCTTGCTCCATGTCTATATATCCCAACCTTATGAAGATAAAAATCCGGGTGTGAATGCCGGGTTTGGAAACGAATTTAACCGTAAAAATACCTGGTTCTCCCAGATAGATGTTTATACGCAATATCTGAAAAGAACTAATTTTATGCTCCAGCAGGGGCTTAATGTGGCCGATGTCGCCTATTTTATCGGCGAGGATACTCCTAAAATGACAGGAATTGCCGATCCGGCTCTCCCGATAGGGTACCAGTTCGATTACATGAATGCCGAGGTTATTGAAAAATTCATGACCGTAAAAGATGGATTGATTACTTTGCCTCATGGAACCCAGTACCGGATTTTGATTCTTCCAAAACTCGAAACCATGCGTCCTGAGTTGCTGGCTAAAATCAAAAAGCTGGTCACGGATGGGGCAGTTGTTCTGGGCCCTGCACCTAAACGATCACCCAGCCTTCAGAACCAGCCCGCTGCCGATAAACAGGTGCAGTTGATGGCTTCTGAGATATGGGGAGAGGTGGATGGTGTGAAAATAAAATCACGCAAAGTCGGAAAAGGATTGATCATTAACGGATTGTCAATGGAAGAGGCTTTTTCACTGATCAAATGCGTCCCTGATTGCAAGCTGCCGGTCGATCTTTCTATTCATTACGGACATCGGACCCTCGGGAATGGCGAAATCTATTTTATAACTAACCAGACTGCCACTCCGCAGGTGATTACCCCGGAGATGAGGGTGAAAGGTTTACAACCGGAACTTTGGGAAGCCACCTCAGGTTACACACGGAACCTGCCTGCCTTTGTGCAAAAAGAGAATACCACTGCGGTACCGTTGAAACTTGAACCTTATGAGAGTGTTTTTATCGTCTTCCGCAAATCGGCTGGAAAAGCTTCGGCAAATGGTGTTGACGCCAACTATCCTGCCTCATCACTCCTTACCGATGTAAAAGGTCCATGGACCGTTAATTTTAACCCTTTACAAAGAGGTCCTCAGGAACCGGTGATTTACGAGAGATTACAGGACTGGACCGCTTCACAGGATGACCGGATTAAATACTACTCCGGAACAGCCTTCTACAATTCGGTATTCCATCTTGATAAACTACCCGCAGGTGAAAAGGTGATCATCAACCTGGGTGATGTAACGGCTATGGCCAAGGTTACCCTAAACGGCGATTATGCAGGGGGTGTCTGGACCGCACCCTATACTCTCGACATCACAAATCTTGTAAAAGTGGGGGAAAATGTTCTGAAAATTGAGGTTGTTAATACCTGGGTGAACAGATTGATTGGCGATAGCAGCCAACCAGTCGGAGAACGGTTGACCTGGTGCCCGGTGAACCCCTATACACCTGCTAATACACTTCAGGCATCCGGCCTGATAGGACCAGTCAAAATATCGAGTGTCAAATACTAAAATATTTTTACGATGAAAAATAAATTAGATTATCGGAATATTTTTCTGCTGCTACTGGCAGTTTCACAGTTGATCGTTTTCCAACCCGTTTGTGGGGTAGAAAAAGGGAGCAAAAATAATTCAGCGGCTTCAAAAACTGTAGCTAACCAAACAGCTGATAAAGCAATTGAAGAAAATTATTTCAGGGATCTCTACTCCGATACCTGGGTAGCATCGGACGCACTTGGTCGAAAAATGCCAGGCATGGAAGAAGTGGGTTCTGTCAAGACAGGAAAAAGACGGGTTGTGAGTATTTTTTATATCACATGGCACACGCAGGACCATTATAAAAATTTCAAAGCTCCCTATTCTGCTGATGTCTCCAAAATTTACAAAGCAGATCCAACCGCCCGTTTGGATGCAAAACATCCCCTCTGGACTGAAGGCTCTTACCATTGGGGCGAGCCCGAAATGGGGTATTTCCTTAGCCAGGATGAGTATGTCATCCGAAAGGATATGTCGATGCTCACCGATGCAGGGGTTGATGTCCTGATAATGGATGTCACCAACGCAGTGCGGTATTGGGATGAATGGGAAGTCCTGTTCAAAACCATGCAGAAGATGAAAGCCGAAGGAAATAAGGTGCCGAAATTCTGTTTCTGGGCATTTAATGGTCCGGTAGTCACCGTTGTGCAGGATCTTTATGATAAGATTTACAAGGCCAATAAGTTCCCTGATCTTTGGTTTTACTGGGATGGCAAGCCATTGATTTTATATAATGGCACCCCTAAATTCGATGCTAACGGCAAAGACGTCAAACAACCTAATCCACATTATGACGCTGCGGCAAAAACCGATGTCAATAATCCACATTATGGCGATTCCGATTATACCGAGGAATTTTATAAGGATTATACTAACGAGGTGAAGAACTTCTTTACAAAACGGACCATGTGGTGGGGCTATAACGAATGGGCTGGTAACCGCTTTGTCGGAACCGAAGATAACTGGAGCTTTGGATATGACCTGGGCAATAAAAAAGTAATGGCGATGAATCCGGATGATCTGGTTTCAAAACATAACGGGATAAGGGAAGAGGCAGCCGTTACACCGGCACAACACCCTTCAAGCCTGGTAGGTAAATCATGGCGCCGCGAAACCGGTGAGCCGCAACTCAACCAGTATGATCTCCCCGATTCCGCCTATGTCCCCTGGTTAAATAAAACGGTTAAAAATCCGGAAGGGTATGGAATCTATTTTCAGGACCGGTGGAACGAAGCGCTCAAAAGTGATCCAGAGATGCTCTATATCAATGACTGGAACGAATGGACTGCCGGAAAATATCAGCAGAAAGATTTCGCTTTTATGCGCCGTAAAAGTCCCTTCTTTTTTGTCGACCAGTACAACTCCGAGTTTAACCGTTGCGTTCAGCCGATGAAGGATGGTTATACCGATAACTATTACATGCAGATGGCCCAGAATATCAGGCGATACAAAGGGATAAGACCAATTCCGGAACAGCATGACCTCCAGTTAGTTAAAATAGACGGCCAATTTGATGACTGGAAAAAGGTGACCACTGAATTTCGGGATACCAGGGGGGATGTTTTTCATCGCGACCACAATGGATATGGGGGATTACATTATAAAAATGAGTCAGGAAGAAACGATATTATTACCAGCAAGGTGGCAGTCGACAAGCAAAACATCGGTTTTTACGCTGAAACTGCAGAGAAACTCACCTCCTGCAACGGCAATAACTGGATGTTGCTGTTCATCGATGCTGACAACAATCCCAAAACTGGGTGGTTTGGTTATGATTTTATCATCAATAAGAATGTTAAAGAGGATGGACATACAACTTTAATGCGCTTCGATAGTACTCATCCGGAAAATCCATGGGTTAATGTGGCTGATTTATCGTTCAGGTATGTTGGTAATCAACTGGAGGTGTCTGTACCTCGAAAATTATTAGGGCTCACTGGTGACAAATTTACATTTGACTTCAAATGGAGTGATAATGCCACCGACCTGAAAGACCCGATTTCATTATGTACCGATGGTGACACAGCGCCAAACCGGCGATTCAACTACCGTTACATCTGGACGAAATAAATCAACACGATACCAGGTAACCATTATCTCTGTCATAAAAAATAATGACTATGAAACGACAACTGATATTCTTCTTTTTTATCCTGTCATCT